>Ga0070665_100000047_pt1 | contig 269702 bp, 238 predicted proteins | sample KBSS13metaG_FD_65862 | JGI IMG/M metagenome (GOLD analysis project Ga0070665, IMG submission 65862) | Switchgrass rhizosphere microbial communities from Kellogg Biological Station, Michigan, USA - KBS S1-3 metaG | ecosystem: Host-associated > Plants > Roots > Rhizosphere > Soil ...
CGATGACGTCATCGTAGCCTTTTTGCAGAAACGGTTTGAGGGCTGAAGAGACCGTCTTGCCGGTGTACGAGTACGCTTTGCCCTCGGCCTTGCCGTGTTGGTCTTGCATGATCTCCGCAATGCGGTCACCGTCGGGATAAACGTGGTCCCGGGAGAGTTCCCCCGTGATCCAGATACCGATGATGAGGGCGATGGCCATCCCGGTGGCGAGGCCGATAATATTGATGAAGGAGTAGACGCGGTTCTTGCGAAGTTGGCGGAGGGCGATGAGGAGATAATTTTTGAACATGCTCTCAGTTTAAGAATACAGCTGAACCAGTAGCGAGAAAAGTACCTATTTTTTTACGTATTAATAATCAATTTGTTGCGATTTGTTTGATTTTATTAATTGTCCGGTTCCGCACACTCTATGTTCAGTTTTATACTTTTGGGATATGCCCATAGTCCGCTATCAACCAGGGCGATCTACCCCTATCAATTTAGTTGTCCCACATATTTGGCAAGCAGATATTAGCTACTCAAAGACAAGTTCTCCAAAAAAGCCGTAAAACTATTGCCCCATAAATTGGGTTCATCCTCCAGCATCATTCCTACAAACTGAAAAGAAACAATATTCCCATTAGCCTTGTCGAAAGCATATGCAGTACCGCCACCATCGGATCCAAAGATCAGATACCCGGGAGCATATATTTCTGTATCATAATCCTTGTTCAATTTAGCAAGTTCCTCAATTTTCCATAATGACAAGTAATGCCTTTCTCCTATAATCCCTTCACCACCATTGCTTTCACGAATAAACTCTAAATAATCATCAGGAAGAATGAAGTCTAATTGTGAGGATGTATTTATTATTACGTCGTTATGCGCACCTTTCTTTCGTGTTATGTTTTTGCTAAGTAAAGCTAATTGTTTATTCATGACACTAGTTAAACTCATAATCTACTATCCCCATACAATGTACGTAAAACTTCCATTTCCTGACCCTACGATTATAGTATCTATATTTGCACGGTCTTGGTCAATTGCGGACAAGATGATTTGATTTTCATGTACACAAAACAGGAAATATCCAGACAAAAACAGGCATTCTGGACGGCATTCGGCAGATATATGAAGCCGATCCTATCCGCGGACGGCGGAGAGATCAGCTGGCTAAACTACAAAACGGGTAACAAGCATGTCCAGTTTAAAATGGAAGCGGACAGCCGGCAGGCGCAGATAGCGGTTATCCTGCATCACTCCGACCCTGGCATGCAGCGGTTATATTTCGACCGGTTTACCCAGCTCAAAGGCATTTTTGAAGAGGAGCTCCAGGAGAAGGATTGGACCTGGCAGCAGGACGTCACGGACGAACACGGGAAGGCCGTAAGCATTATACAAAAGACGCTGACGGGGGTTAATATTTTTAAGAATGAAGATTGGCCAGCGATCATTTCTTTCTTGAAGCCACGGATCATAGCGCTGGATAGTTTTTGGGGAATGGTGCGTTATCAGTTTGATGTCACCGGCTAACCCAAACGCGACCACGACTCAATGCTGTTGCCTTGCTCTTAGCATGCGGTTTCCATTAAATCCTTAAACAGAATATTATCGCTGAATACCAGATCAAAACGGGGGATAATAGGTTTATAGCGTTCTATTCCTGAGATTGAATCGAAATCAATTGGAGTGCCGGGAATAGTTATCAAATCATATCTATTTAATTTCTCATGCTGTTTTCGATGGGCGTCCTGATAGTCATACCCAATAAGCCCTCTCCGGGAATGAAAATGCCAATAATCAAACCATCCTTTCTCTTTAGTGTACAGTTGAGACGATGATATTTCAGGTAGGTTGTTTATTAGTTCTGCTAACTCCAGATACAGTTCAAAGGACAATAGAACTTTCTTCGGAGTATATGCCTGGTTGAACGTTGAAAAATATCCAACCTGATTAGAGCTATCTACTCCTATCCATCCAAATTCAATGGGATAGGCCTGATTAAGGATATCAACCCAATCCTCATGGTATAAATTTGACTCCATGATGTTTGCGCCACTTTAATTCTGATATTAAATGCTATTTTTCCTACTATTATTTGACAAGCGTCACACGTCGGCTATAAAGAGAGGTCCATGAATAATAATCAATATAATTTATTCAACGCATACGATTTCAAAGTATAGATCGTCGCTTTTCTCCTCCAAAAACTGAATAGCTTTGTCATATATACTTTCATCAAAAGGACGCGACGAATAGTCAATACTGTTATCCATGCTTGGCTGCGTGGTATTACTGGTAAGGAAAAACCCGTCTATACCTAATACCACTACACTTTCCTTCTCACATTCCTTAATAAATTGGATAGCATTCGATTTAGAATACATATGGGTGCCCCCTCGAATGATAGCTTTATCCAAAAACAACTTACTGACTTTGTTCATATTTTATCGTTGAAATTTTACCTTTAGAGAAAGTATTCATTATTCCTGCAATCTCCGCTATTTGCTGTTAGCGTCATTACTACCAGATGTAGAAGAGAAGTCTATAAGTAGACCGACTTTTTAAAGCAATTCATGTAAAGGTGCCTTATGTTGATCGTTTATTAATAAACTTTCCTCACGTCGTTCATAGTAAAGCTTTAAGGTACCTTTGTCTCCCTCTTCTATTGCAGAAATGCCATCAAGTACGCCTAAAAAACCAAATACTGCCATTCGAACGGATCTTCTGATGATTTGTTCTACTTTGGCTTTATCTTTTTCGTTCATATTCTTATACCACTGCGATATGATAAGCAGATCCTCTTGTGGCTTTCGACCAGGTGGGTCAACTAAATTTTCTCGAACAGCTTTCACGGATCCTTCAAGCACGACTGCTCTAATGGCATCTACAAAGGATTCTGCATTCATAATTAAAGCCTTTTTTATTTTTTATTTGCATATTCAATACTGATGAGATAAACAAGCTTCTTCATATTCCCACTTATCTTCATGTTCGCCTTTTTCCAAATAATCCTTTACAGGTGTATAGTCCACCTTTTTCGGAATATTCATCGCGACAATCTTTCGCGCTAAAAACGCCTCAGATTCACAACCAAATACACCTAGCTTATTCCTTATGCTATCTATTGCATGCTGATCCCAAAAATATGTCCTTATTGAGCTATTACCAGACATCTCTATAAATTCATCAAAATAATAAGCTTTTTCCTCGCCATCAATTCTGCTTTTATCGTATCCCCCACCGCAATCTTTTTGCAATGAATGGTATACTCTCAATAACATAGTACCCTCCTTTTTTGATAGACCAAAGACTCTCTGTTTCAAATCCTTGATCGCCAATTTTCTGCACAATAATACTTTTTGATGATTGTTGGTTTCTTCCATGGCTAATTATCGCTTTTTATATTGCAAATCCGGCACAATACTTGGCCCTTATCATTAACATCAATTACCTCCCTCCCGACAATCTCTGTGATCCCTTTCCCGCCTGGACGTTTCAGCCCGCCCATCTGATACACCTCTTATTTTCGCATCTGCTCCTGTTTTCACCACTTGTATCTTCCTAGCTTTACAACCAAAACATGCCGCAGCTACCCATACGTGGAATACAGCTTCATTATGACGATAGGGGAGAGGGCTCGCCCATCATCTTTGTTCATGGCCACCCCTTCGATCATACGATGTGGAAATACCAGGTGCCCCGCTTTTCGCCGGAACATCGCCTCATCATGCCCGACCTCCGCGGCTACGGCCGCACCGACGTCACACCCGGTAAAGTAATGCTGGATGAAATGGCCCTGGACATCCGCCACCTGATGGAAGCGCTCCATATTGACAGCGCCGTACTTTGTGGCCTCTCCATGGGAGGCCAGATCGTGCTGGACTTCTACAGGCTCTTCCCCGAAAAAGTAAAAGCCCTGGTCATCGTGGATTCGGATGCACGTGGAGAAACTCCCGAAACGCACAAACAACGCCTCCAAAAAGCAGACACGATCATCGCAACAGGCATGCGGCAGCATACGGACGACACGATCCACCAGTACATCGCCCCGGCTTCCATGAACAACCCGCCCGTCTACGCGCATCTCTATGAAATGATGAGCAGCACAGCGGCGGAAGGCGCCGCCGCCGCTCATCGCGGCAGGGCCGACCGCAGGGACCACCTGTCCTTCCTCCCAACCATCCGCATTCCCACCCTCATCGTGGTGGGCGAAGAAGATTATTTCACACCCCTGCCCATCGCAAAGCTGATGAGCGACAGGATCCCGGGGGCGGAATTGGCTGTCATCCCGGCCGCAGGACATCTTCCCAACATGGAGGCACCGGAAACTTTTAATGAAACCCTCTACGCCTTTTTAAACACACATCACCTGTAGCCGCCACACGCACGGTCACCCCCGGAAGATCTTCACCTTGCCCTTCGCCCTGATCCGCTCCATAATAAAGGCGTGAATGATCTCATATTGAATGCCGATCAGCGCCGCAAACTTCATCATCTCCGAAACGGTAAATTCACCAGGGTCATTGATCTTTTTCCTGAAAGTATAAAAGGAGATATTCAATTCCGTGGCCAACCTCGTTTCGCTTACAATGGCAAACACCTGGTCAAAGCTGCTGATCTTCCCCCCTTCGAACTCGTTCCGCAACGAATTGAACTTATATTTCATTTTCGATTCCCGCGCTAACTGCCGCTCCTTATCCGAGTGGGTGATCCTGGAACTTTTAGCCATTCAAAAAAATTTGGCAGGCAACCTATAGAATACTTTAATAAAACATAAAAAAAAGTTATCAGCAAAAGAAGTAGTTTAACGCGGCTTCCTAAAGTACCCTCTAGCGAAGAGGAGGACTTGCTCCTCTGAAAATATAGTTTTCAAAAAACATCCTCTTTTTGAATACACCATCCAAAGCAAGCAGCTGATCATTAAAATATTATCTATTCCACATATAATTTTTCACCCTGGTAAAAATATTTTCACCAGATAAAACAATGTTAAGCCGGCAAAAATTTTATTTTGATTTTTGTAAAAAATTTCTAATTTAGTACTAACCATCCTTTCAATTCCAACCATTTCCGGTGTTTCATCCGGGTTCTCGAAAAAAGCATCTTTTTGTTTGACCTAAAAACAACAAACCATGTTGCTCATTCCCCCTATGCGGAAAAAGAAAGGATTGATCGATACACTCCATACCTGCCAGGACCATCACCTGAAAGACCTGCTCACGCATTGCAGAAAATCCACCCGCTCAGAACTGAAAGAAATAATCCGACGATTGCTCCCCGCCTTGCAATACGATCCTGCTTTCAGGACCTTCCTTCGTAACGCAGCCCTGGACGGCGGAAAGCTCATCGTAAAGGTGAGCAACAGGGAAGACGCCATCTTACCCACTCATTTCCGGTCCCTCTCCGGCGACATGTTAAGCGAGGACGTATCCTACGCGGTCTTTGTATCCACCTCCCTGTTCAGCGAGGGCATCGACCCCGAAAAGCTCCCCGAACGCCAGGTCATCCTAACCATCAATGGCCCCCAGCTGGCCAGATACCTTAATATATATTCGGAGCGCATCCACCTCACAGGCCCCATCCCCGACATCTCCTTTCAAAAACACAAGCTCGAAATAATATTTCTCCCCTAATTTTACCGCATGATCACCTCCACACGCTCCCAGCTATTCTGGTACAAAGCCATCAATCCGAACTTTGCCAAAGCCATCGATTTTGCGTTGAACACAGACCTGGCCTCCCTGCCCGTCGGCAGACACGACATCGACGGGGACAACGCCTTCGCCATCATCAATGAATACACGACCAAACCCTTCGAAGAATGTGACCCCGAAAGCCACCGCGACTATGCCGATATCCAGATCATGGTCACAGGTACGGAAAAGTTCGGCTATACCCCCCTCGATGGTCAGCAACCCTCCATCGCGTATAATGAAGAAAAAGACGTAGCCCTCTACGCCATTCCCGAAGAAGACCTGAGCTATATCCGCCTCAGCCCCGGACAGTTCATCATCTTCTTCCCTACGGATATTCATCAGCCGGAGGTATATAACAAAGCCCCGGAGCTGGTGAAAAAGCTGGTGCTCAAGATCAGCGTCACCTGATAAAGCCAACACTATCCCAACACATGGATAATAACCAAAAGCTCGCGTTCAAATCAGCCCTCAAACAATTCGGTCTCGACCTCATCGCCCGGCGCATTGCAGCCGCCCGGCTGGCCGCCAGCCAGGCACAGGAAGCCGCCAACCAGGAAGAAAAAAGCTCCGCCGGTGACAAGTACGAGACAGGCCGCGCCATGGGCCACCTCCAGAAAGAAATGCACGCCCGCCAGCAGGCCGAACATGAACGCGAACACGCCGCCCTCCTCCGGGTCCGCACCGATATCCTCTGCACTCATCCCCTCCCCGGCGCCTTCATCCAATGTACAGAAATGGCATCAGAACGAACCGGAGGTTCGTTGTCCAAAGGACAATTATTAGATGGTTCCGGGAAAGGGGTTAATTTTTTTGGATACCCGTTTCCCGGAATTTTCGTGGGTGCCGGCCTGGGCAAACATTCCGTCAACGGCCAAACCATCCTCTTCCTCTCTCCCGCAGCACCCCTCGCCAAAACCCTCCTGGACAAAAAGACGGGCGACGAATTCTCCTTCAACGGCCGCACCCTCCGCATAGAAGATCTCTTCTAACCCTATCGAAATCACCATATAAAAACTTATCTTTCAAAAAAATAATCGCATACAGATTACAAACCCATTCCCCGCATCTCTATATTACATTATGTCCTACTTTCCTTTATTCAAAACAAGCCAATACATCATGAGAAAGACGCTCCTGACGATCCTGACCGCCTGCACCTTGCTTGCCGCCGCTGCCCAGCCGACGACCACCAGTATATCTATTATTCCCGCTCCGGTCAGTCTGACACCAGGCCAGGGTAGCTTTACCCTGCCCAAGATCATCTCCATCGAAACAGGCGATCACCAAAACCAGGCCGTCACCGACCTGCAGGCGCACCTCACCGCCGCAACAGGTTACAATGTCGTGCTCGCCAGACCCGGGTCACAATCGGCCACCATCCATCTCACGCTTAACAAGTCCATCAATACTACTTTAGGCGATGAAGGCTATGACCTCTCCGTCGCCGCCGCCGGCATCACGATCAAAGCCAACAAGCCGGCCGGCCTCTTCTACGGCGTCCAGACCCTCCTCCAGCTGCTCCCGAAAGAGATCGAAAGCCGCACCGCCGTCAAAGACGTCGCCTGGAAAGTTCCCTTCGTCACGATCCGTGACTACCCCCGTTTCGGCTGGCGCGGCCTCATGCTGGACGTTTCCCGCCATTTCTTTACCAAGCAGGAGGTGAAGGATTTCATCGATGAAATGGTGAAATATAAATACAACCTCCTCCACTGGCACCTGACAGACGACCAGGGCTGGCGCATAGAGATCAAGGCTCTGCCCAGGCTGACGGAAGTAGGCGCATGGAACACCAAACGCGAAGGCCGCTTCGGCACCTTTTCCGCTCCCGCCTCCGACGAGTCCCGCAACTACGGTGGCTTCTATACCCAGGATGACATTAAAGAAATGGTCAAATATGCCGCAGCACGCTTCGTGGACATCCTCCCGGAAGTAGACATCCCCGGCCACTCGCTGGCAGCCATCGCGGCCTACCCGGAGCTCTCCTGCACGGAAGGCGCCGACAAATACCGCGTCAACTCCGGCGATAAGTTCATGAACTGGTATCCCGGCGGCTTCTCCGCGATCATCGACAACACCCTCTGCCCGGCCAATGAAAAAGTGTATCCCTTCCTCGATAAAGTATTTACAGAAGTAGCGGCCCTCTTTCCCTTCGGCTATATCCACGTGGGCGGCGACGAATGCGCCAAGAACTTCTGGGAAAAAAGCGACGCCATCAAAAGCCTGATGCAGAAAGAGAACCTGAAAAATATGCAGGAGGTCCAAAGCTATTTTGAAAAAAGAGTGGAAAAGATCGTTGAGTCCAAAGGCAAAAAGGTCATCGGCTGGGACGAGATCCTGGAAGGCGGCCTGGCCCCCAACGCTGCTGTCATGAGCTGGCGTGGTATCAAAGGCGGTATCGAGGCCGCCAAACAAGGCCACCAGGTGGTCATGTCCCCCACCACCTTCGTGTACCTGGACTATATGCAGGGTGATGCCATCATCGAACCGCCCGTGTACGCCATCCTCCGCCTCAACACCGCCTACTCCTTCGAACCCGTCCCCGACGGCGTCGACCCCGCCCTCATCAAAGGCGGACAGGCCAACCTCTGGACAGAACAGGTATACAACACCCGCCACCTTCAATATATGGTATGGCCCCGCGGCCTGGCCGTGGCCGAATGCCTCTGGACGCCCAAAGAAAAAAAGAGCTGGACAGATTTCGTCCGCAGGACCGAAGCCACCTTCCAACGCATGGACATCCAGCAGATAAAATATGCCCGCTCCATGTATGACGTAGCTTTCACGGCGAAAAAAGACATTTCCGCCAACGACTCGCTCTCCATCGGGCTGTCCACGGAAGTGCCGGGCCTGGATATCTACTATAGCTTCGACAACTCCAACCCCGATAGCTTCTATCCCAAATACACCGGGCCGCTTTCCGTGCCAAAGGATGCAGATATGCTGAAAGTGATCACCTACAGGGATGGCCGCCCCATCGGGCGTCAGCTGGACATGCCCATCAATGAACTAAAACATCGCGCCGGTCTGAAAGACAAGCCGGTCCCTCCCGCTGAATAATACACGATATGAAGGACGTCCTGGGTCAGGCCATCGCGGATTACTATCATATGACCTCCACCGCCAAGCTCTGGGTGCATAGCCAAGTGTATCGGAGGTACACCGGCCGAAGGCCCGACATAAGAGGTTTCGAGCCGCAGGGTTACATTTCACAGAAAAGCCTGCGGCTCGAATCAAATGGACCCAGAGACCTCATGCCCGTGGAGACCTATTTCCGCAACGCGGACAACATGCCGGAACTGGAATGGATCGCCCTCCAGCATTGCCGGGGTCGCATCCTCGACATCGGCGCCGGCGCCGGCAGTCACACCCTCTTCCTCCAGCAGACAGGCCTCCACGCAACAGCACTTGAGATATCTCCCAAAGCCGCCGCAGTCATCGCTGCCCGGGGGGTAAAGCACATCCGCTGCCAGGACTTCTTCACCATCGACGCCCGTAAAAAATACGACACCCTATTGCTATTGATGAATGGCATCGGCCTGGCCGGCACCATCGACGGCCTTCGCAGCTTCCTCAAAAAAGCACGCTCCCTCCTGCGCCCGGGCGGCCGCCTGGTCTTCGACTCCTGCAACGTCGCTTACCTGTACAATGGAAAACCCCCGAAAGGATCGCCCTACTACGGAGAAGTGCTGTATCAATATGAATACCGCCGCATGCGCAGCGACTGGTTCCACTGGCTGTTCATCGACCGCCGCACCCTGGGCCGCATCGCCACAAACGAAGGATGGAATGTTAAGCTATTGTATAAAGATAAATTCGACCATTACCTGGTGGAATGTACAACCATATAATTTCCTACCTTGAGCGCAAAATTTTCACAGACCATTGGACCTCTCCGAAGAACAAATTTTGACCCTGGCCCCGGACGAATCCTCCAAGAAAGCCGGCAAAGACCTTGCTAACCCCACCAAGTGGGTCACCAAAGGCGCCGGCCCACGAGCCCTTTGGGGCGAATGCCAGGGCAGCGGCAGCAAACCCTACCAGACACAGGTCGACACAAACAATCTTGCTTTCAAATGCTCCTGCCCGAGCCGCAAATTTCCCTGCAAGCACGGGCTGGGTCTGCTCCTCCTGTCGGCCCGCCAGCCGGCCCTCTTCCAGCAAACCGATGAACCCTCCTGGGTCAGCGACTGGTTAAACCGACGCACGGAAAAAGAAGAGAAAAAGGCGGAGAAAAAAGAGACGGCCGCACCCGTCGACGAAGCCGCACAAGCCAAAAGACAGCAGGCCCGCCTCCAAAAGGTCGGCGACGGCATCGCCGAACTGGCCCTTTGGATCAAAGACCAGGTCCGCGCAGGTATCCATACGGCCCCCGCCAAAACCCCGGCCTGGTGGGAGAACATCGCCAAACGCATGGTGGACGCCCAGGCCCCCGGCCTTGCCGCCATGGTGCGCACGCTGGGCAATACCAACTTCTTCCGGGAAGGCTGGCAATCGGATTACATCGACCAGCTCCTCCGGATCTACCTGGTGATCGAAGGCTATCAGCACCTGCAGCAGCTGAACCCCTCCCTGCGGGACGATATCCAAACCCAGATAGGCTTCACCGTTAGCCAGGAAGAGTTGAAGGAAAGGGCGGGCACCCTGGACACCTGGCTGGTTCTGGGCAAACAGACTTCGGAAGACCAGGGTATCACGGTAGAACGCTATTGGCTCTTCGGCACCACCACCCGCCAGTACGCCCTCATCCTCCAGTTCCTCGTGAGAGGGCAGGGCGCCCAGCTCTCCCTGACACCAGGCCTCCTCATCCGCGCAGAGCTGGTATTCTTCCCCTCTGCGGCGCCCCTGCGCGCACTGATCAAAAGACAGGTCCAGGCCGATGCTACAGGAAAAGGAGAAGGCTTTGCCAACTGGGAGGAGCTGACATCCGCCACCGCGGCAACGGCAGGTCTCGTCCCCTTCACAGGCGAACGCCCCTGCATCGTTCAGCATCTCACCCCCATCCGGCTGGGCCAGCAATGGTGGCTGAAAGACGACAAACAAACCATCATGCCTGTCAAAGAGAATTTTCGCAACATATGGAAGGTCCTGGCCCTCAGCGGCGGTCACCCGCTGAACATGGCGCTCCTTGGAAAAGAAAGGGCATTCGAGCCCATCGGCATATGGCATGACAACCAATATAAAATAATATAACGAAGACCTATACTTGAAAATGACGTTCTGGAACAATATCCTGCACACAGCCCTCCTGGGCACCGACAAGGCGACCCTCACGCCGGGTGAGCTGGGCCAGGACCTTGCTCCCCTTGCCGGACAGATCACCGTCTTGACGCAGGACAAAGAAGAACGCTTCCTGCAAATAGCAGCCCTTGCATTCAACTATCGCCAGGCAGGCGCCATGGCCCTCCACAAAGCAGACGCACAGCTGTCCCCGGCGCCGCAGGAAGAAAGTGCTTTCTGCTCTCCGGAAGCCATGCTGGCCCTCAACGATATTCTGCAGGACGAAAGCATTCCCCTGTTGGCCCACTGGTTGGAACTTTGCCGCACACATTACCTGCTGGTAAGTCCCGACGTCCTGCACCTGCTGTTACAGACCGGCCTTGCCCACAAACACCTGCGGGAAGACATCCTGGCCTGCGGCGGACAAAGGGCCCGCTGGCTGGCTGGCCTCAACCCGGACTGGGCATCCTATACGGCTACAGCTGATTCGGATGAGCAGCTATGGCAGACAGGCACTCCTGAACAACGCCGGCATATCCTCCTGCAGCTGCGCAAGTCCGAGCCGGATAAAGCCAGGGAATGGCTCCAATCCTCCTGGTCCCAGGAGGATGCCAATACAAAAGCCGATCTCCTCCAGACGCTCTATTCTAACACCTCCGCGGCAGATGCGCCTTTCCTGGAAAGCCTGGCCGCCGAAAAAAGCAAAAAAGTAAAGGCGGAAGCCCTGGCCCTCCTGAAAAAGATCCCTTCCTCCCAACTCGTACGCCATTACACCGAAGCCCTGCGTACCCGCCTCATCCTGAAAAAGGAAAAAAGCCTCCTGGGTATGCTATCCAAGTCTACCCTGGAGATCAGGCCCGGGGACGAACTACCGGCCATCCTCACCCACGCGGGCATCGAAAAGCTCAGCAACAAAAAGGAAATGACAGACGAGGAGTTCATTTGCTATCAGCTGATGTCTTTCGTGCCCTTCGAGTTTTTCACCAGCAGCTGGCAGAAAAGCCCCGAAGAGGTCATCCGGTTTTTCTACGACAACCCCCAAGGCAAGAAGCTCATCCCCGCCCTGGTCCTTTCGGTCGTCAACTTTTCCGATACCGCCCACGCACTGCAGCTCATGCAGCATGCCAGCGTATTCTACCTGGACCTCCTGCCCCTGCTGCCCATACAGCAACAGGAACACTATAGTAATAAGTTCTTCCAGTCCTCTCCGGCCAGCGTCATTCAATACGCTACACAAAGAGAAAAAGAATGGGGGCTGGAATTGACGGGCGCCATTCTCCGGCAGGCGGCAAAAGAACCCTGGACCTACAACCGGGCATTCTTTAATAAACACATTCATCTTATACCGATCGCAGCCGCCGGCCTGCTCGACAACATAAAACAGGAAGACATTCCGCCAGGCACCGCCGGCGCATGGGCCCCGCTCAGCGAAGCCATCCGCAAGCTCATTCATTTGAAAACCCAAACCATAAAGGCATTCATAAAATAATTCATTTATGTCAAGTATCCTCCGCCAGCACGCCGAACAGCTCTTCGCACTTGAACTGGAAGAGCTGCAAAAACAGGACTCCGGTCAGCGGCCGCCCAATTGGAAACTATCACCCCAGTCGGTGGTGGATTACCTCATCGGCGCCAAACTGAAGAACGGCTTCGAAGTAACCCCCAAATACATCGGCAACCGCCGCCTGATGGAGATCGCAGTCGCCACCCTCACCACGGACCGCGCCCTCCTGCTCTACGGCCTCCCGGGCACCGCCAAAAGCTGGGTCTCGGAACACCTGTCGGCAGCGATCAGCGGCGACTCCACCATGATCATCCAGGGTACGGCAGGTACTTCCGAAGAATCCATTCGCTATGGCTGGAACTACGCCCGCCTCCTGGCAGAAGGCCCCTCGCAAAACGCGCTTGTAGTAACACCCGTCATGCGCGCCATGAAAGATGGCAAGATCGTCCGCATCGAAGAGCTGACCCGCATCGGCGCCGACGTACAGGATACCCTGATCACCATCCTCTCCGAAAAGACCCTGCCGGTCCCGGAGCTGAACACGGAAGTACAGGCAGTAAAAGGTTTCAACGTCATCGCCACGGCCAACAACCGTGACAAATGCGTCAACGAGCTGAGCAGCGCCCTCAAAAGACGCTTCAACACCGTCATCCTTCCGGTCCCCGATTCCATAGAAGAAGAAATAGACATCGTCCGTCGGCGCGTGGAAAGCTATGAGAAAGCCATGCAGCTCCCGGCCGAACCCCCGGCCCTCCAGGAGATCCGCCGCATCGTCACCATCTTCCGCGAACTTCGCAATGGCGTCACCCAGGACGGTAAAACAAAAATAAAAGTGCCGGGCGCCACCCTCAGTACGGCCGAAGCCATCTCGGTGGTCAACAACGGCCTGGCCATGGCTGCCTATTTCGGAGACGGCACCCTGAAAGCCGCTGACATCGCGGCCGGCATCATCGGCGCAGTGGTAAAAGATCCGGTGCAGGATGCCATCGTCTGGAAAGAATACCTGGAAACAGTTGTAAAGACGCGCGACGACTGGAAAGACATTTACAGGGCCTGCCGCGATCTATAAACCATCAACGACAATGGCTATTCATATCTTAGGCATACGACACCATGGTCCAGGCTCTGCAAGGAACGTGAAGAATTTCCTGGCATCGGTAAAGCCGGACATCGTCCTGGTGGAAGGCCCTCCCGAAGCCGACCCCATCCTGCAATGGGTAGGTCACCCGGATCTCAGGCCGCCCGTGGCCATCCTGTGCTACCGGCCGGATGCCCCGCAACATTCGGTATTCTATCCATTCGCCGAATTCTCACCCGAATGGCAGGCGATCCTGTACGCACAAACGCAGCCCATACCGGTTCGCTTCATGGACCTTCCCATCGGACAACAATTCGCGCTGGAAGAAGAAGAACGGGCACGCCGGCAGCCGCCGGCATCGGACGATACAAAACAAGATCCGGAACAAGTTCCTCAACAGCTAACACAACTGGAGGCGCCTGAAAACCTCGCGCCGGAAACCTCCCCGATAGAGATGGCCCTCGCGGAACATACACATAGCCGGCCCACGATCGCTGCCCTGGCCAAAGCCGCCGGCTTCGACAATGATGAAAAATGGTGGGAACATATGTTCGAGAACAGGATGGCGGATGAGCCGGTCTTCGACGCCGTATCAGAAGCCATGCAGGCCCTCCGGGAAGACCACCAAATAGAGGACAGGTTGGAAAAATGCCGCGAAGCCTGGATGCGCCGCTGTATCCGGCAGGCCGAAAGAGAGATGTTCCAGAACATCGCCGTCATCTGCGGCGCCTGGCACGTCCCGGCGCTCTCCAATATGCCATCGAAAAAAGAGGATGACGAGACCCTGAAAAATCTTCCCAAGGTCAAAACCGACACCACCTGGATTCCCTGGACCTATCAACGCCTCAGCTTCGCCAGCGGCTATGGCGCAGGCATTTCCTCTCCGGGCTGGTATGATCATATCTGGCGCCATCCCGAAGACAACGGCATCCGCTGGATGGCGAAGGTCGCGGGCCTTTTCCGCGATCAGCTGATGGATACGTCTGTGGCCCACGTCATGGAGGCCGTCCGGCTGGCAAACGCACTCGCATCCCTGCGTCACCTCCCCAGAGCAGGCCTGGAAGAGCTGAACGAAGCCACCCTCAGCGTCCTTTGCAATGGAGAGGAGATCCTGCTGGATCTCATCCGCAGAAAGCTCATCGTCAGCGACAGGATAGGGGAGACCCCCGCGGAAATACCCAAGCCGCCCCTGCAGATGGACCTCGAAAAGCTCCAGAAAAAGCTGCGGCTGCCCGCCACCGCTGATTATAAGGATTATGTATTCGATCTGCGTAAGGACACAGACCTGGAAAGAAGCATCCTCCTACATCGCCTCCAGCTGCTGGACATCCACTGGGGACAGCAGCAAGCCACGGCAGGTAAAGGAACTTTCAAAGAACAATGGCGCCTGCAATGGGACCCGGGCTTTTCCATTGACATCATCGAAAAAGGCAGCTATGGCAACACGATCGAAGAGGCCGGCAATGCTTTCGTGATAAAAAAAGCCGAAGGGTCGACCTCGCTGAAAGAAGTGACTACCCTCCTGGCCGGCGCCCTCCCCGCGGAGCTATCCCGGGCCATCGATGCCCTCATCAGCCGGGTAGACAATCTCGCCGCCGCAGGCACAGACATCCTTCAGCTGATGGAGACCTTGCCGGAGCTGGTAAATGTCAGCCGCTATGGCAACGTACGCAAGACGGACGCAGACCTCGTCGTGGGTATCATTGACAGTATGACCACCCGCATCTGCATCAGCCTGCCCTCCGCCGCCACCGCCATCGATGATGAAGCGGCTTCCCGGCTGCGTACCCTGGTCACCGCGCTGAATGAAGCCCTCTCTCTTTTACAGCAGGGATCCCTCACGCTCCAATGGCAGCAGGCCTTACAGGTCATATCCTCTTCCGCCAACACGGCCCCCTTGCTGGCAGGCTATTCCACCCGTCTGCTGGTAGACCGTCGCCTGCTGGCAGGAGCAGAACTGGTAAAAGTTTTCCATTATGCGATGTCCACCGCGGCAGCGCCGGCCGCTTCCGCGGCCTGGCTGGAAGGATTTCTGACAGGTGCCGGCTCCCTGCTGCTGGTGGATGAAGAGCTGTACGGCGTCGTCAACACCTGGGTCAATGGCTTGGAAAAAGACATCTTTACTGAAGTCCTGCCCCTCCTGAGAAGAAGTTTTAGCCACTACTCTCCGCCCGAAAGAAGACGCCTGGGAGAAAAAGCAAGAACAGGCGCCAGCAGTCCGGTCGCCACCATTGCAGAAGCAGGCTTCGACCCGGTGAAGGCCCGCATAGGCATTCCCGTTGTACTGCAGCTGTTGGGCTTGCCGGCATTAATGACAGAGAAAGACACACACATCTTAAATAAAGGAGACAATGAGTGATAATGACGAGCTGCTGCGCCGCTGGCGCATGATCCTGGGAGGCCAGGCAAATGATGGCACGGGTATCCGGCTCGGCGACACCGATACACAGATGGACGGCGCCCTGCAGGCGCTGTATGACAGCGACCGCACCGGTGGTCTGGGCGCTTCCTCTCCCAATGTGGCCCGATGGCTGGGTGATATCCGTACCTTCTTCCCTTCCTCCGTCGTACAGGTAATGCAAAAAGATGCCATGCAGCGCCTGGATCTCACACGGATGCTCCTGGAAAAAGAAATGCTGGAGAACATCGAGCCGGACGTCCACCTGGTGGCCTCCCTGATGACCCTCAGCCATGTCATACCCGATAAGACAAAGGACACGGCCCGCCAGGTGGTCCGGAAAGTAGTGGATGAGCTGATGCGCAAGCTGGCGCAGCCTACCCGGCAGGCCATCACAGGCAGCCTCAACCGCAGCGCCCGCAACCGCCGTCCCCACCATAACGAGATCAACTGGCACGCCACTATTCTAAAGAACCTCAAACACTATCAGCCGGAATATAAGACCATCATCCCCGAAGAAAAGATCGGCTACGGCCGGAAACGCTCCTCCCTGAAAGATATCGTCCTCTGCCTGGACCAGAGCGGCTCCATGGGCGCCTCCGTCGTCTACTCAGGCATCTTCGGATCGGTGATGGCTTCCATCCCCGCCGTCAGGACCAAAATGGTAGTCTTCGACACGGCCGTTGCCGACCTCACCGAAGATCTCAATGACCCAGTGGAGTTGCTCTTCGGCGTACAGTTGGGCGGCGGTACGGATATCCACGCGGCACTTACCTATTGCCGGCAGATCATTACCCGACCCTCGGACACGGTGATGGTGCTGATCACAGACCTCTACGAAGGCGGCGATGCGACTGGCATGCGCAAACGCGCGGCCGAAATCGTAGCCGCCGGCGTACAGCTCATCGTCCTCCTGGCCCTCAATGACGACGGCGCCCCGGGATACGATCAGCACAATGCTCAATACCTTTCGGACCTGGGCGTCCCGGTCTTCGCCTGCACCCCCGATAAGTTCCCCGACCTGATGGCGGCCGCCCTGAGTAAACAGGACATCTCCCTCTGGGCGGCAAAACAAGACCTCATCCTGAAAAAATAAACAACATGGCCTTCTCGCCGCCCTCCTGGACAAAAGATTTTGAAAAGCTGGTTGAATCGGCTACCCATCTTTTTGTCACCGACAAGTCCCGGAATCGCCAGAACATAATGGAGATCGCCGAAGGCTTTCTCTCCAATTGGATAAACAGTAAGGAGACTGTCAACTACCAAAGAATACGTATACCGCATTTGAAGGACCAGGGTCTCGGTTTTCCGAGTTATCCGCAATTATGTTGGTATTTCCTGCTGGAATATGATCCGCAAAAGGCCCTAACCCTTGCCGCTGATTGGTATGCCGCAGGATTGGACTTCCCGGATGACATACTAATGTCCTTTCACCATTATCTCGGCCCAGGGGCTGTGCCGGTACTGCTTTCAGCGGCGGCCACGGACGCTATAAGTTTTGACCTTCACGGCTATTTTTATAATCCCCGCAGACACGCGATCGACCTGCTCGCCGTTCATTTCACGCCAGCAGATTACGGCCCCCTTTTTTGGAACCTCATCGGGCACAAATCAAAACCTGTGCGGGAATATATTGCCCGCATCCTTGCCGAAAATGATCCGGAGGCCGAAGCAAAGGCCATCGGCTTACTGCAACATAAGAAGTCGGAGATCAGGCAATCCGCCGCCATTATTCTGGGCTTGACTGCCTCCCCTGCGGCCAGGAAAGCCATTGGCCTTGCCCTGGATAAAGAACCCAACGACAATGCCCGGGATATCCTGCTGGAAACAGCTGCTGACAGCCTGCCAGAACAGGCAGATGAAGCCTGGATCGGGCAAATGATCGACGCCGCCGCAGCACGTGGCAAGCTCGATAAAACCCTTCCTTACACTGATCAAGAGTCTGATCTTCCTGATCTCTTCTACACCTCCGGCAATAAGCTGGACAACCGGTCACTGCGCTTTCTTTTCTACAGGATAGAGCGTAGCCGGAAAATGAGTCCGGATATAGAAGCCCGTTACCTCCTGGCCGTGATCGACAAAGCTCGCTCCACCCCCTTCGCATCCGCCATGCTGAAGATCCTGGTGGAAAGGAACGAACGGCCCGAAGATAAACATCTGCTACTCCTCGCCGGCATCCTGGGGGATGAAGCAACAGCGGACAGGATTCGCCAGCTTATTGACACCTGGGCCATGGCCGATCGAAACAAGATGGCCGAATACGGCCTGGGCGCACTGGCCATGCAAGGCAGTGATAAAGCGCTGAACTGGGTGCAAAACTTCAGCCGAAAATATGCTAAAAAGAAGGCCGCAGTGGGTGCCGCCGCATCGGCCGCCCTGGAAGCAGCCGCCATAGAGCTCGGCATCACGACTTATGAATTGGGCGATCGCATCGTACCTGATTTCGGTTTCGACGGCCTCTTTCGTCATTTCGAGGCCGGCGGCGAATCCTATCGCGTTTTCATCGACAGCAAATTCAAGCTGGCCTTCTTCGATGACAGCAATAAAAAATTAAAATCCCTCCCGGCTTCCACCACTGAAGACCTGAAGCAGGTATTCAAAGCCGTCACAAAAGAGATACGGGACACTGTAAAAAGCCAGTCGCCCCGCCTGGAATATTATCTCATCATCCAACGCAAATGGACCTTCGCACAATGGCATATGTTCTTCCTGCAAAATCCGGTCATGTTTATTTACGCCACCCGCATGCTATGGGGTGTTTATAAAGACGGCATGGAAACGCCTGATACAACCTTTTTTTGCGACGAAGACACCACCCTCCTTGATCTGCAGGAAGAAGAGATCTCAGCACAGCCGGGATGGAACATCGGTATCGTACATCCTTCACAGCTCGACCCTGCAACATTGAAAGCCTGGCAGGAAAAATTCTTCGACAGGAACATTGCACCGGTCTTCCCCCAGCTGGATAGGAAACAGGTGAACCTGGAAGGCCTCGATCTCTCAAAGACCATCATTCGCACATTCGACGGTCGCCGAACACAGACAGGCTCCATCCGGAGTACCCTGGATAAATTGGGTTGGCAGGCGGGACCCATAGGCGACGGCGGCATGATCGGTACTTATCACCTTCACCACGACGCAAAAAAGCTGGAAGCGATAATAGAGATCGAAGGTGTAGGCGCAGGATTCGGCTGGACAGGCGACGAAAAGACCGGGAGACTCTACTTCGCCCGCAGAGATAACCCCCGGAAAAAATGGTGGCATTACCCCAACGATGAGGCCGACCCCCTCCTGATCCCTCTCAAGGATATCCCCATACTTTTCTTACTTGAAACACTCGCAGCTATAGATACCATCAAACCCGCGTCGGCATCCTGAATCATACGCTGCTTTCATCAAGCTATTTTTCGGCACTTTTTAATAATTTTGCCGTTTAATTGAATTTATATTTGATTATCAATCTAAGTATTTAATTTTCCGGCATTATTTCATATATTTGCCGAATAATTGATAATACTATTGAAAATAAACGACCTAAATACAATAAAGCAGGCATTCCAAAATAAAGGAAATTTCAGTCGAAGGGAGTTGCAGAACACGCTTGAAGCCCTTTATCCGGAGACCAACCAGAATACGCTCAAGTGGAAGATCTATGATCTTAAAGCAAAGGGTATTATTCATGCCGTGACAAAAGGGATATATACATTGGCCCAACCTAAGCGACCGTATCAGCCGGATATTCCATTAGAAGCATTAGCCCTTTATAAAGAAATCCAGAAAGAGCTGCCCTATACCGAATTATCTATCGCACACACAAGCTGGCTGAATGAATTTATGGTCCACCAGGTATTTAGGACCTACTTAATAATAGAAATACAAAAAGAGGCAACCACAACTCTTTTTAATAGACTAACAGAATGGGGTAAGAAAGCATTTCTAAACCCTACTCCGGAAGTGATGGAATATTATATCTCAAACACGGAAGACGCTATTATCATCAAACCATTAATTAGCGAATCCCCTTTACTGGAATTGGATAATATTAAAGTGCCAACGCTGGAAAAATTATTAGTAGACTGTATCAGTGATAGAATAGTATACGGCGCACAGCACGAGGAAGCAGCCGGCATTTTTGAAAATGCTGTGAAGGAATATGCACTAAATTTGAACAAGCTGAAAAGGTATGCAGGAAGACGAAACAAAATGGAAGAGATAGTTCAGCTGTTAAAAGAATAAGCACCTATGATTGATAAAGCTACCTATGAATTGGAATGGATTGATCGCATTGCAGAAGGCCTGGGCAAAAGAGGCGATCGAAAAATTCTGGAAAAGGTAATTCATGCCTTCACATTGCTGGAACAGCTGAAACTGGCGGGGCTCGATTTTATTTTCAAAGGTGGTACTTCTCTTTTATTGCTTTCCCCAACACCAAGGCGATTCTCTATTGACATTGATATCATTACACCTATCCTCCCAAAAGAGCTGCCTGACTATCTGGAAAAGGTGGTAGCTATGGGGACTTTTTCAAAATGGATCGATGACAATGAAAGAAACCATGTGATCGATGCGCCGGTTGGGTATTATAAATTTTATTATACAAGCAAAGTCAGCTACAAATATGGCGACGAGCCTATATTGCTGGATGTGTTATTCATGGCCAATCCCTATCCTAAACTGGTGGAATCACCAGTCAGACACGATTGGTTGCATACCACCGGTGATATCCTTACAGTAACAACTCCAGCCATTGAATCCATCATAGGGGATAAGCTGACCGCCTTTGCACCTACTACTACAGGAATATTGTATGAAAAGAACCGACCGGTTGAAATTATCAAGCAACTCTATGACATTGCTTTCCTTTTCGATCTATCAATAGATTTTGAGCTTATAAAAGCCTCTTACATAAGAAATGCGGAAGAAGAACTAAAGTACAGAAAACTTTCACTCAGTTGGAAAGATCCATTAAGGGATACTTTCCAGACCTGCTCCATCATTACACATAGGGACCAGAAGAATGCGCATTTCCTCCACTTACAGCAAGGTATTTCAAATATTGTAAATTTTATCCTTGGAAGATTCAGCCTGGAAGAAGCAATTATTTGCTCAGCAAAAACAGCTTATCTTTCAAAATTGATATTGACGGAATCAATTGTCATTGAACGATATATTGGCCCAAGCCAAATAGCAACGTTTCATATTGAGAACCAGGAATTCTTAAAACTGAACAGATTAAAGAGAACATCACCCGAAGCATTCTTTTATTGGTACCACTCGCTTGCTCTCGAAAATTAGCCTAAAAATGTTGGTCGGCCCATATGTTGAACCCCGACCTCACTTCCGGATCCAATACCAGGGGATCTTCCATTTTCCCTGGCCGACATAGATATTTACAGAATCTCCTGCATTGATCCCGTTATACAGATCCTCTGTCACCTCCTCGCTATTCCCTTGCCCAAATCTGCCCCAGGCGGAAAGCTCCAGGTAATGCAACTTGCTCTCGGTGGAAACTCGTGTGTTCAATACCCTTACCCGCCAATGCGCCGGCACGCTACGATCATAATAACAATTCGTGATGAAGATAAGCCCAAAACTATACGCACAGGATATTACCAAAATGCAAAAGAAGGGCAATATTTTCTCCTTTTCAATCGCCTTCCTGCACGCAATAATACAGATCGCCGCAGTTATCAGGCCCCCCATTCCTACCAACATCCACTCCCTTGCAGCAAATAGATAAACCATATAGTCCCGCAGAATAGCCATCAGGATCCCAACGACAGGAACTACCAGCAGCAATATCAATGATGGATAAATGCTTCCCTTCCTGCTTGCCAGCCTGATCAACCCTTTGGAATACCAGATCGCGAACACTGCTACCCAGGGCGCCGCCAGCAACACGATCATCAGCCACTCGCGCGGTTCCGGATAGACGATTTCCCACAACAACAGCCCAATGGCGTTCACAGTCCCGGCCGAGGCTAAGCTCTTCGCTCTTTTCAGGCTCATCCAACGGGCATCCTCCGTGTCCCCAAAAGCCTCGTTTGCCAGGATAGCCTTTCTCTCCCGCCAAGGCTCGTTGCCACCCAAATTGTCGAATCTCGTTCTTGCCCATTTCACCAGCTCCCTCTGCCGCTCCAGGTTGGATGGCATTCGCAGACTCCTGTCCCCGGCCTTGTGCACTAGCAACAACCGATTTCCCACGATAATACGATAGCCTTCAATATCCCGCTGCAGCAGCGTTCGCGTCCCGAAAATATTCCGCACAGTGACAGAATGATCATCGATCGTCACCTGCGTCCGTACGATAGAAAGCACCAGGCACACAGGGAACACGAAAAAGAACACGGCCAGGAACCAATACAATCCCACTTGTCCGGATGTCGCAGTACTTTGCTGCGCCATCGATACAAAATCCAATACCCCCGCCAACGCAAAGCATGAAAACACGAAGCAGAAGATCTTTAAGCCCTTACCGACTCGATATACCATAATAGATCATCAATACTTTTTCATTAACTCCAACAATTCCCTGTCCAGCTTATGCCCATACCAATCGGCATAAACTACATCCTCCCGCCCGGAATCCAATATCCCAAAATCCCCGATAAAATTCCACGTGGCAAACCCGATCTGGTGCGCGGAAAGGATCTCCAGCACATCGCTGAACCACGCGATAAACACCCCATGCGGCGTTTTTTTCCAACAGCCCGCCTCACCGCAATGCACACCCACGCCCTTCTCCATCAGCTCGATCCAGGGCCGGTAATACCTTTCCAGCATCGGCCGGCTCAGATACTGATTCCCCACCTGACCCGGCCACAACGGCTCCGGCAAATGCTCCGGGTCCTTATTCGCCCACGGCGCCTTATAGTGCGAAATGGCATGCGGAAAGTATCCCCTGCAGCTCTGCGCAATATCCAGGTCCATCAGCTCAGGTATCACCATATTGCCGCCACTATTGCCATCGGCGATCACCAGGTGATCCGGGTTCTCCTTGCGGATAGCCTCCAGCGCAGCCTTCGCCACTTTCCTGTACACATCTCCGGGAACAGGCCCCGACGGCGAATGCTGATCATTCATATCCGCCCGCATGCTGGGCTCATTCAGCAGGTCGAAGCTGATCTTCTTCCTCGAAATACTTTTATATTCCTTCGCCCACATATTCCAGTGCCAGCAGAAAGCATCCTGCGCCGCCTGGTCCGTCCATAAATTATACGGCTCATGAAACCCCGCATTGATACAATACCCGGGCGCCCTGTGCAGGTTAAGACAAACATGCATGTCATATTTATGCCCCATGGCCACCAATGTCTGGATCTCCTCCACCTGCTGCTTGTCCACAGCATAAACCTCCTCCGGCGTAATGTTCCTGCTCCGGTCAAACTTCAGATAATGCGGATAAGCGATCGGTATCCTGATGAAATCAAACCCCCAGTCCCGCATCCACTTGAAATGCTCCTCCGTCGTGGGCCGCCGGGACGGCGTGGGATCGGGTATATAAAAATCAAGTACGTTGAATCCCTTCCATTTCGGCAGCTTGTTGACAGGAACCATAGCCGAAGCAGCAGCCACCTCCGCCAGCGATAATCCCACTGTGATAAGACCCGTTTGTTTTAAAAAAGACCTGCGATGCATGGCAACCGGTTTTATTACACTAATCTACCCCTAATTTCCCTCCGCGGGGAATAAGTTAACTAACCGTTAAATTATCAATTTCTTATGGCACAGAAATTGTCTTAATCCCTTAATATCTTTTCACCTTAATTTCAGTTTATGGAAAGGATAAAAAGGATGCGCATGGTGTTTTGTAAATACCTGAGCGCCATCGCAAAGGAAAAAAATGTCACCATCGAGGACATTGTCCGCAAAACAAATAAATCCTACACCGAAGTGAAAAAGATCATGGAAGGTTTCATGTCCCCTTCCTTCGACGACCTGCTCATCATTGCGGATTTTCTGGGTATCCACGTAACTTTAATGGCCGAAATACCCCTGGGACATAAAAAGATCATGAAGTCCATTCCAATAATTACAGGTTCCGGCAACGTTTCCAATTGATCCGTTCCCTGCACCATTAACCATAAACCCATCCATCATCATTGACAACTACATTTATAGAGACAGGCCGCCTGTTGCTCCGCAGCTGGCGAAAGTCTGACCACGAGCCCTTTATCCGGATGAACCAGGACCCGCTGGTGAGAAAATATTTTCCCGGCCTGCTCACCAGGAACGAGTCCCTCGCGCATATCGCCACCATGGGCAAACGCATTGGTGCGGATGGCTACGGACTGTTCGCCGCCGAACTGAAAGCCACAGGCGACTTCATCGGTTTCATCGGCCTTTCCCAACCCGGCTTCGAAAGCTCCTTCACACCCTGTACCGAAATAGGCTGGCGCCTCGACACGCCCTTCTGGAAACAAGGCCTGGCGACCGAAGGCGCCCAAGCCTGCCTGCACACCGCCTTCCAAAAATGGGGACTGCACGAGATCTACTCCTGGACGGCCATTCACAACCTACCCTCCGAAAAAGTAATGCTCCGCATCGGCATGACCCGCCAGGGTACCTTCTTCCATCCTTCCATCCCCACCGATAACTGGCTGTGTGAACACGTCCTTTATAAGATCACCAACCCTAACACTTCCAAAAAATAGTTTCCACCTAATTCCCGCCTTTATCCCCAACCGTGTTTTTCCTAACCGATTAGTTCTACGGAATCCATAATTTACGCCACTTAACGAAGATATAATTTAACGAAGGCTATAGATGTCGACACCGGACATATCCTATTTATTCGAATCCGCTCCCGCCGTGCAGATCGTCCGTATGCGAAATGCACACTGGGTGATCCCTTTCCTGTTCAAAGCATTCAAGTCGGAAAATAAGCTCTCCTTCCCCGAACCCGGCCTCATCAGCCTGCTGGCAGAAGAGCTCCGCAACCACTCCGAAGGGATCGAAGACCTCGAAGAAGCCCGCATCGAATTCGGGGAGGATGAAGAAAGCCGCGCCCGTAAATACCTGCTCAACTGGGTACAACGCCGCCTGCTCCAGGACTACCCCGACGCGGAAGCCGTCACCCAATACCAGCTCAGCGCCCACACGGAAAAACTCTTTCAATGGCTCCAATCCCTGGAGAAAAGACAGTTCGTAGGCACCGAATCCCGCTTCCGCTTCCTGTTCCAGACCCTCCGCGAAATGGTGGAATACACGGAAGACAATGCCGCCAAAAGACTGGAAGAGCTGAAGAATCGCAAGGCAGAAATAGACAAGGAGATCAAAAAGATCGAAATGGGTTTCAAGCCCGAGATCTATACCAACGCCCAGCTGCGCGAAAGACTGGAATGGTTCACCCGCCTGAGCCACGAACTGCTCAGCGACTTCCGGGAAGTAGAAGATAACTTCAAATATATCCATCGGCACATCGTCGAACAGCACACCCGGGCGGAGATCCATAAAGGAGCCATCGTCGGCTACGCTTTCGAAGCCTATGACGCCCTCCGCAAGAGCGACCAGGGAAAAAGCTTTTACGCCTTCTGGGATTTTCTCGTCTCCCGGGCCGGTCAGGAAGAATGGCGCCAGCTGACAGATCAGCTCCTCCAGCTGCTCCGCGACAGGGAGATCGCCGGCGACACGGACTTCGTCCAGGATATCAAATCGCTTCTCCTGCAACAAGGCCGCAGCGTCTACGATTCCAATGATAGAATGGCCGAAAAACTCAGCCGCATCATCACGGAAAAAGAGATCGCCCGCCACCGCCGCCTTCGCCAGCAGATCAGTGGCATCAAAGAGCTCGTCTTCCAGTTCATGGACGACAGCCCGCCATCCTGCGGATTACAGCTGCACGAGCCCGCCCCCATCAAAATGAATATGGAGCGCCGCCTCAATCTCACCGAAAAACAAACAGCAGGTGCGGTAAAACAACCTTCCAACGCAAAAGAAAAAGTGGAAGACCTGCTCCGGTTCAACCGGCTACTCAACACCAGCCACATCGACAGGAAAAAACTGTGGCAAAATGTAGAGGACGCCCTGCGCAAAAGGACCACGGCCACCCTGTCGGAGATCATCGGCTCCGCCGGCCTCACGCACGGCGTGGCCGAAGTGGTAAGCTACTTCAGCTTCCTCCGCGAAAAAGCCAGCCGCGTGCAATCCATGCAGGAGATCACCGAGCTCATTCCTTTGGATGAGGACAAGACCAAATTTATAGAAGTACCCTACCTGCTGTTCAGCAGGTAAACCAAACAGCAATTAAAATGGCCATCGCAAAACAAAACATCTTACCATATACCCCCGTCCTGATCAAGTTATTGAAAGGCCCGGTGGAATATCTTGAAAAGCCCGCATGGGAACAGCTGATGCAATACCAGGTGGAGCTGACCCGCTTCCTCCAGCAGCTGGGCCTGGTCCTCGTCCTGGAAAAAGACGACGGCTATGCCTACCTCGAACAGCTGCGCCTGGACGAAGAGGACAACGTGGCCGGCTGGATCCGCCGCATCCAGCTGGGATACGAAGAAAGCATCCTGCTGGTCCTCCTCCGGGACATGATGGCCGAGTTCGAAGTAGGGGAGGCCGGCGCCCGCGAGCTGATCAAAAAAAGACGGGAGATCAAGGAATACGCAGAGCTCTTCTTCAAGGAAAATCCCAGCCGCGTAAAATTCATCCGCGACCTGGACAGGCTCATCGACAAGGTCGAAGAGCTGGACTTCATCGAAAAAGTAGAGCCCGCCGATCTCTCCGACGAAGAAAAATTCCGTATCAAAAAGATCATAAAGGCAAAAGTAGACCACGAGATCCTTGAAAACTTTAAAAACCAATTGTCGCAATATGCAGCTGGGCGTATTTAGTACCGACGAGGCCAAATCAGGCTTCCGATTGCAATACATGGAGATCTTCAACTGGGGCACCTTTGACGAGCACGTCTGGAAGATCTCCCCTCAGGGAGAGACCTCGCTCCTCACAGGCGCCAATGGCAGCGGCAAGACCACTTTCGTGGATGCCCTCCTGACGCTCATCGTCCCCGAAAAGAAACACCGCTTTTATAACCAATCCTCCGGCAGCGAAAAGAAAGGCGATCGCACCGAAGAATCCTATGTCCTCGGAGGCTATGGTAACATCAATACCAGCGACGGCCAGTCCAGCAAAACCCTCTACCTGCGGGAAAATAAAGATCAGGCGTACAGCATCCTGCTGGCGCATTTTTCCAACGAGGCCGAGCAATATGTCACCCTCTTCCAGGTCCGCTGGTTCAGCGGTTCGGAGATGAAACGCGTTTTTGCCGTAGCGCACAAACCCCTCCACATCGAGGATGACTTCCGTCCTTTCGACCTCAACGGCGCCTGGCGCCGCCGCATCGACCAGCAATACAATAAAGGCAGCCGCAAACAGGTGGAATGGTTCGACGCTGCCAGCCGCTACGCCCAACGGATCGTGGAAGTGCTGGGCATGCAAAGCATGCAGGCGCTCAGCCTCTTCAACCAGACCATGGGCATCAAGGTCCTGGGCGAGCTCAACGAGTTCATCCGCACCAATATGCTGGAGCCGAAGAATATGGAACAGGAGTTCCAGGAGCTGAAGAAACACCTTTCCACCCTCTCCGACGCCCAGCGCAACATCGAAAAATCAGAAGAGCAGATCCGCATCCTCCAGCCACTGGAAAAACACTACAAAGCTTTCCGCGAAAGCTCCGACCAGCTGCGGCAGGTCCGGCAGGAGCTGGACACCATCAGGATCTGGAACAGCTATACAAAATATCATCTACTGGACGAAGCCATCCGCGGCAGTGAAAAAGAGAGCCAGCAGCTGCGGGAAGAGCTGGAAAGCCTCCGGCAAAAGATCGCCGGTCTCCAGGAAGAAGAAAGACAGACGCGCAATCAGCTGGAGCAAAACAAGGCGGGCCAGCGCCTGCAGCAGCTGGAAAAAGACCTGGAAGCCCTGGGAAAAGAATATAAAGAGGCCGACACGGCACTCAGCCAGTTCACAGCATGGTCCGCCGCCTTACATCTTCCCGAATCCGCGCCCGCGGACGAGGCTTCCTACCTGCGTATAAAGAAAGAGGCGGAACGCGCCGATAAAAGACTGGCCGGGGATATTCGGAACAACAATGAAGACCTGTTCGACGCCCAGGACCAGCTGAAAAAGTCCGGGGAGGAAAAGGCCCGCATCGAAGGCGAGCTCAACATTCTCCTGGAGAACAGGAATAATATCCCGGGTCATCTCATCCATCTCCGCCGCGAGATCTGCCAGGCCCTGAAGCTGGAAGAGCATGAGCTCCCTTTTGCCGGCGAGCTGATGCAGGTCGCCACCGGGGATGCAGACTGGCAGCCCGCATTGGAAAAACTGTTGAACCCCCTGTCGCTGCGGCTGCTCATCCCCGATAAGCAATATAAAAAGGTCAATAAGTTCGTCAACAACACCAACCTCCGGGCCCGGCTGGTCTACAATCATGTAAAAGACGTCGCGCTCAAACAGTTTGCCGACGACGGCACCGTTTGGCATAAACTGGAGTTCCATCCGGAGCATCCCCTCAGCGCCTGGGTAAGCCAGCAGGTCATCCAGCTCTACAATCATAGTTGCGTCGATAGTGAAAAAGCCCTGGAACGCTACGAGAAAGCCATCACGCTCAACGGCCTTATCAAAAATCGCGACAGGCACGAAAAGGACGACAGGCCAGAGCGCAATGACCCCGGCCGTTATGTAATGGGATGGAACAACGAAAAAAAGAAGGCCGCGCTCCAGCACCGGCGCGCACAGCTGGTCTCCATCATGGAGCAGGCGGGAGAAGCGCATCAACGTGCAGAGAACAAAGGTCGCCGGCTGCAGGAACAAGTCTTTGCCGTCAAGCGCATCACAGAACATCCCGGCTTTAAAAATATCAATACCGCCCGTCTACAGCGGGACATGTACGGCATAGAGGAACAGATGGCGCAGCTGAAAAAAGGCAGCGATCAGCTCAAGGCATTGACCCAACAGCTGGAGAGCATCCGCATGGCCATCGCCGGCAGCGAAGCGGAAAAAGACTCCCTGGTAGGGCGGCTGCACCTGGGCGGTAGCTCCCTGGAACAAATGGAGAAAGAGCGATTGGCCAGCAAGCCCCTTCTCGATCTGCTGACAGACAACGATAAGGACCTTTTGTTGCAGTTCCAGCAACAACATGCCGGTGAATTGACAGACTGCTCGCTGGAGAACATCGACACCAAATGCCGCCAGCTGACAGACCAGGCGGAAGGCAGCGCCCGGCAGCTGGAAGACACCGTTCAGCGGGAAGGCCGCGAGCTGGACCGCGCTATGATGCGTATAAAAAATCCCTCGCCCGAGATCATGCAGCGCTTCACCGACTGGATCGGCGATACCCAACAGCTGCCCACGGAAAGGGAATACGCGGAAGAATATTTGGAATGGCTGAACAAGCTGCAGACGGAAAACCTTCCCCGATTCAAAAAAGATTTCGAACGCCTCCTGCACGACACCGCCGTGATAAAAATGGGCGTCCTGAATGAAGAGCTGGAAAGCTGGGAAAGAAAGATAAAGAACAGCATCTTCACCCTCAACGGCTCTTTGTCGGGGATCAATTTCAACCGCCTTCCCGATACCTATATTCAGTTGGGCATCCGCCCCGTCACCGACACGGCCATTAAAGAGTTCCGGCACAGGCTCCTGAACGCCCTGCCCCAGGCCGCCGACTGGCAGCAGAACACCTTCGAGGAAAAAGCCCTTCACTTTAAACAGAATGTACAAACGCTCATCACTAGCCTCGAAGAAAATGAGTCCCACCGGGCCAAAGTGCTGGACGTACGCAACTGGTTCGAATTCTGGGCCGATGAAAAATTCAGGGAGACGCACGAGCTGAAGAAGACCTACAGGCAGATGGGCCAGCTGTCAGGCGGAGAAAAAGCCCAGCTTACCTACACCATCCTTTGCAGTGCCATCGCCTACCAGTTCGGCATCACCCGCGAAGGCCGTAATGCAAAAAGCCTCCGCTTCATCGCCGTCGATGAAAGCTTCAGCAACCAGGACGAGGAAAAAGCCACCTACCTCATGGAACTTTGCAAACAGCTGCACCTCCAGCTGCTGGTGGTCACCCCCAGCGATAAGATCCAGATCGTAGAGGACTTTATCGCCCATGTACACCTGGTTCAGCGGGTGAACAATAGGCATAGTATTCTTTTTAATATGACAAAGAAGGAGCTGAAAGAAAAAAAGGCGCTGGCGCTCAGTGAATGACACCCATAATGCTTTTGTTAATGACTATGCGTGGCATCCGAATTTGATTATTTTTAGTGGATGAAGGTGATCGTCTGCATCCTCGTCATTTTACTGACAGCGACAGGACCTGTTTTTTCCCAGGGTCCCGCCGACTCCACCTTCTCATTGCTGTTCAACGGCGGCCTCAGCTTTACCCACGCCAATGATCCGCACATCAATCGCTGGCTGGCCAAGTACGGCTATCCCACAGAACCGCACGTTCCGTCCAGTCTCCATTTTGAGATCAGCGCCATGCCCATGGGCTCCCGGCTGATGTACGACATCCGGGTATCCACCATCAATTCCGGGAAGAACCTCACGTCCTTCAACCTGCTCGCCGGCCTGTATACCGCGCTGGTAAAGGAACATAGCTTTCTCCTGCTGGCAGGCGCCGGCATCGGCTTTCACAGGGATATTATAGCGCTGAACGGGGACATGCCGCCCGAATACCAAGAGCTGGCCGACCATTATCACAAACCATTGGGGCTTCGAAGAGGCGGCCTCATTTTCGAGCCGGCCCTCCGCGCTTTCTGGTTCCCTGTCAGCGTGCACAATGTACAGCTGGGCCTCTTCGCCAGCGCTGGCGCCGACATCGACTTCAACTCCCGGTGGCGCCTGGGATACTTCGACAACAGCCAGGGCAGGTCCAGCCACTTCAAACGGTTGATCAAACCCGCCGACCAGCGACGGGTCAGCGAATACGGCCTGGCCTACAATGCCGGTCTCACCTTACGCGTTCATTTACTGTAACATAGCCGTTTTTTTGTCCAGTTTCCCCCCGCTGGCGCCTACCATGCCAGGAAATCCATCCCAAGCCCCAAAAAATCCCAGATCGGGAAGAACCTTCCAGCCGGTAGAAAACTTCCCATTTAACCTTTTACGTATAACCCTGACTAATAGCTAAGTGTAAATTGGTACTTCTTTAGATATCTATGGCATAGAACTAACCCGAATCCGTGAACCCTTAATCTGATCCCGATGAAACATTTTTACCCGGCTTTCCAGCTCCGGTATTATTCATCACTCCTTGTGCTTGCAGCCCTGGTAACCGCAAACACCAATACCGCAGACGCCCAAAGCTGTCCGCTGAACAGCAACCAGTCCATCAGCACCTATCCCAACACTTTCTACCCGGCGAACCAAACGTACGTCAACACCGGCAGCACTTCCATCAGCCTTGGCTCCGTGACGTATGGCACCACCCCCATCAGCGCAGGCGATGTCCTGCTGGTGATCCAGATGCAGGGGGCGCAGATCAACGGAGCCAATACATCCAGCTATGGTGACGGGTCGGGGTCCGGTCGCGGCTATCTTAATAACAGCGCAATGCTGGCGGGCCGCATGGAATATGTCCTGGCAGCCAACAGCGTACCCCTCACCGGTGGCACTCTCAATCTTGTCTCCGCCATTGGCAGCAGCTTTCAGAATACCCCTTTCGGCACCGACGGTCAATATACCTACCAGGTGATCCGTGTACCATTATATTATGATGTCACCCTCGCGGCCAACATCATCGCTCCCCGTTGGAATGGTACCACCGGTGGCGTCATCGCACTCTTTGCCACGCATAATATTATAATGGCAGGTTACACCATCGACGCCTCCGGCCTGGGTTTCAGGGGCGGTGGCGGACGCGCTTTCAGCGGCTCCGGCTCCGGCTCCAATGCGGACTTCATCACGCTGGCAACCAGCAATGCCAATGGCGGCAAAGGAGAAGGCCTGGCCGGTACACCCAAATATTTGAATAACAACAATACTTTTTTGGACGTCTCTACCCTCGAAGGTTATCCCAACGGCAGCTACGGTAAAGGCGCTCCCGGAAATGCCGGCGGCGGCGGTACAGATGGAAACCCCGCCAGCAACAATGATGAGAACACTGGTGGCGGCGGCGGCGGCAACGCCGGCCTCGGCGGCAGTGGCGGCAATGCCTGGAACTCGGGTGTCACCTCCGGCGGCAGGCCCGGAGCAACCTTCGGCCAGGGCTCCCCGTCCCGTCTGATCATGGGCGGCGGTGGTGGCGCAGGCACGACCAACAATGGCACCGGCAGCCCCGGCAGTGGTTTTGCCAGCAGCGGCGCGGCCGGTGGTGGGATCATCATCCTTTCAGCCAACGCCATCACAGGCTCGGGGACCATCAAGTCCAACGGCGGTGCTGCCAATATTTCCGTGAAGAACGACGGCTCCGGCGGCGGTGGTGCAGGTGGCTCGATCCTTATCTATGCTAAGACGGGCAGCCTCTCCACGCTTACCGTCACAGCCAAAGGCGGTAATGGCGGCAACAATCAAATGACGGGCGGCGCTTCCCACGGTCCCGGTGGCGGCGGCGGCGGTGGCGTTGTTTATTCCAGCATGTCCCTCGGCGCCAGCAGCTCCGTAGCAGGGGGTACCGCCGGCACCACCAACGGCATGTCCACGAGCTATGGCGCAACAGCCGGCGGCATCGGCCTCCTCTCTCAGTCCATCACGCAATCCCAGACGCCCGTTTTCCCCATTTCCTGCGTAGTATTGTCCGTGGAATTCCAGGACATCGCGGCTGTCCGGAACAACGACATCAACACCATCACCTGGCAGGTAAGCCATGAGATCAATACCCTGGAATACATCGTGGAAAAAAGCACGGACGGCAGGAGCTTCAAAGACATTGGTCATGTAGCCTACCAGCCCGGCGGCTCTTCCGGCAAGCAATATACTTTCAATGACAACGAAGGCACTACAGGCGCCGGCCTGGTCTACTATCGTATTCGTCAGACGGAAGCCTCCGGCAACGACCAATACAGTAAGACCGTCTCCATACAAATGAACGGCCTGATCAGCACCCTGACGGTCTTCCCCAACCCCGCCAGATCATCCGCCACCGTAAGGTTCGTCGCAGCCTCCAATGCCGGCGTCAGCCTCCGCCTGTTCGACATGAAAGGCAGCCAGGTCTGGCAAAAAGAAGCCCGTGTAAGCGCAGGCGCTAATGCGATCCTCCTCGATCAGCTGGGAACAATACCAAATGGCATTTACCTTCTTCAATGGTTCGACGGGCTGAAACCTCAACAGCTGAAGCTGCTCGTGAATCACTAGGACCACATATCTACAGGACACAAAGGGCGGATCATACGATCCGCCCTTTCTCATATGGAACACTGCGTGTGCGAATCCGGACAGTTTATGATAACCAGAAAACCTCAATTCATTGATTCGTAGTTCGTAAACAACCCGGCACTCTTCTGGCTGTCATTCAGCTATATTCCAAAACAAAACGCATGTTCAGAAGCTATCTCAGGACGGCCTTGCGCAGCCTGCAAAAGAACAAGACTTTGTCCTTTATCAATATCGCCGGTCTGTCGATAGGCATGACCGTAGCCCTGCTGATAGGGCTTTGGATCTGGGACGAGTTCTCTTTTGATAAATACCATCAGAACTATGCCCGCATTGCAAGGGTTATGCAACAGGCCACCTACAATGGTTATGTAAGCACAGGGGAAGCAATACCCCTGCCACTGGAGGCCGAGATCAGAAAGAACTATAGCGGGGATTTCCGGCATATTGTGATGACAGCCTGGACGAGCAACCATATCCTGATCACAGGAGATAAGAAGGTTTCTTTTTCCGGTAATTTTATAGGCTCCGAAGGCCCCGAAATGCTTACGCTCCGCATGATCCGGGGCAGCCGCAACGGCCTGAAAGGCCCTTCCTCCATGCTGATCTCCCAGACGGTTGCCACCGCCCTCTTTGGAGAGGCCGATCCCATGGGCCAGCTCATCAAGCTGGATAATAACGCTGCCTTTACGGTGGCGGGGGTATACGAAGATCTTCCGCTCAACACAACGTTTCACAATCTCGCCTTTATGGCCCCCTGGGATTATTTCGTTACTTCGGTGGACTGGGTCAAAAAAGCCGCCACCGATTGGAATGATGATTCTTTCCAGATGTTTGCGCAGATAGCCGGCAATGAGGACATGGCCAGGGTCTCGGACAAAATAAAAGATACGAAGCTCAATAACGTAGACCATGACAACGCCAGGTTCCGGCCCAGGATAATGCTGCAACCCATGAGCAAATGGCATTTATATGCGGAATTCAAAAATGGGATCAACACAGGCGGCGCGATCCAGTATGTCTGGCTGTTCGGCATCATCGGGATCTTCGTGCTCCTGCTGGCCTGTATCAATTTCATGAACCTCAGCACGGCCCGGAGTGAAAAAAGAGCGAAGGAAGTGGGGATCCGCAAGGCTCTTGGCTCCCTCCGGGCGCAATTGATCAGCCAGTTCTTTTACGAGTCCCTGCTGATGGCGATCCTGGCATTTGCGTTCTCGCTGTTGCTCGCAGCTCTGGTCCTGCCGTTCTTCAATGAAACAGCGGACAAAAAGATGAACATTCTTTGGGACAGCCCGGCCTTCTGGCTGGCCTGTGCCGGATTCACTTTATTTACAGGATTGATCGCCGGCAGCTATCCGGCCTTATACCTGTCCTCTTTCAAGGCAGTCAAAGTATTAAAAGGAACTTTCAAGGCCGGCTGGCTGGCCAGAAGTCCACGAAAAGCCCTTGTCATTCTGCAATTCACCGTCTCCGTCGTCTTGATTATTGGAACGATCATCGTTTTCAAACAGATCCAATTTGCACGGAACAGGCCGGTAGGGTACAGCCGGGACGGGTTGATCGTTATAGAAGAGTCGAATGATGATCTGCACGATCGGTTCAACGCAGTCCGGACCAGCCTGCTGGCCACCGGCGCAGTCACAGAAGCGGCGGAATCATCCAGCCCGACCACAGGGGTAGAAAATGGGCGCAGCGGCCTGGTATGGAAAGGCAAAGACCCGGCAATGACGGATCATTTCGGAAATATCCGGGTGACAACAGGCTATGGCGCGACCGTAGGTTGGCAGTTCGTCGCGGGAAGGGATTTCTCCAGCCAGTATGGCACCGATTCATTCGCCCTGGTATTGAATGAAGCCGCCGTAAGATACATGCATCTGGAAAACCCCATAGGGGAGACCATACGGGGCATCGGGAAAAAAGAGTTCCATGTCATCGGCGTGGTAAAAGACATGGTGATGGAGTCCCCCTTTCAGCAGGTAAAGCCCACGATCTTTTACATCACAGAAAGCGGATTCGCATACGTCAATATCCGGATCGATCCCGGGGTCAGCACCCGCCAGGCCCTGCAAATGATCGCAGCGGTCTGTAAAACTTATTCTCCGTCCGTCCCCTTCTCCTACAAATTTGCAGACGAAGAATATGCCCGGAAATTCAGGACCGAAGAGCGTATTGGCACGCTGGCAGGCATCTTTGCATCGCTGGCTGTCTTCATCAGCTGCCTCGGTTTGTTTGGCATGGCCACCTTCATGGCGGAGCAACGCATTAAAGAGATCGGCGTAAGAAAAGTGCTGGGGGCCACCGTATTCAATCTATGGGGTCTCCTGAGCAAAGACTTTATCGTCCTGGTCGGCATATCCCTTTTGATAGCGATCCCCATCGCTTATTATTGCATGGGCAACTGGCTGCAGCACTATGCCTATCGTTCCGGTATGCCGTGGTGGGTTTTCGCCTCAGCCGGCGCAGGGGCCTTGCTGATCACCCTCCTGACCGTAAGCTACCAAAGCATTAAGGCAGCATTGACCAATCCGGTCAACAGCTTGCGATCGGAATAAAAAAATAGCCCCCATAGAAATGGGGGCCCGGTGTAACTATTAACTACTATTAACACATGATATAACCACTGAAACCTATAAGAACGAGACCTATTGTCGATTAATTAAAAGCTTGCTGCTCTCATGCGTACCATCCGGAGCAGACACATACAGCACATACAGACCCGAGGCCATCTGCTGCAGCGGAAAAGTTACGATAGTACCCGCACCGCCCGACACACTTTTCTCCTGCAGCACCGCACCCGCCTGGCTGATAAGACGAACCTTGACAGTCCCCGTACTCGTGCCGCCCAGCGTAACATTCACATACTCCTTCGCCGGGTTGGGGAAAAAGCTGATTTGGCTGCTCAACACCGTTCCCTGCACAGCCTTTACTTCACTGTATACAGCGCTGCCGTCCAGGTCCACCATCTTCAGCCGGTAGTAGCTCGTCCCGGAAAGAATACGCATATCCGTAAAGGAATAGCTGGAGACCGACGAGCTGTTACCCTTGGCATCCACCACACCGACCTTGCTCCAGCTGCTGCCGTCTGCGCTGCGTTCGATCTCAAACCGGCTGGCGTTCTGTTCCATCGCCGTTTCCCATGCCAGGCCGGCCGTGCCGTCACCATTGCTACCGGCGGTAAATCCGGTAAGGATGACAGGCAATGTACTGCCGGGCAATGTACCCCCGGATGTCAGCGTGGCCGGTCCATATAAAGCAGGATTCGAACAGGCATGCTGCCCGGCGCCGCCACAATTCATCGTGCTGGTGGAAGTGGAATAAGATCTCGGGGTGGCTGCATTGACGCTGTTGGCAGGAGACGCATTATAGTTCGACCAGTTGTAATACATATTGTTGGTATTGCCCACCACCACCGTAGAGGCGCCATAGAGCTTCAGGGTAGGGCCGCTTACGGTAAAAGCCGCTGCGCTGCCGACGCTGCCGTCACCAATGACGATCTTGCTGCTGCTCGACAGTCTGATCAGCGTGCTGGCCGCACCCGTGGAATACATGGTGGCATTATCACGCAGGTTCACCACGCTCCCCACCAGGTCCACATCGTAGCTGGTATTGAAATAAGATCCGTTGTTGAAAGTGAAGGTGGCCCCGTCCAGCGACAAAGGAGCGTTGACGATCACCTTGCCGTTGTTGCCATAGATCTGAAAAACAATATTTTTAAAGCTGGTAGTGAAAATGCTTCCTGCATACTGAATGTTCAGGGTCTTGTCCGTCATGGAGAGATTGCCACCTTCGAAAGTACAGTTCTGGCAGGTGACAGACTGATCGATGGTCAGCGTTACGCCGGAAGAGATGACAATGGAACAATTAGCGCAGGTATTGGGCAATACAGCCGACCAGCTCTTATTGGAAGTGATCAGGTAAGTTGTTTGCCCCGCGGCGGAGCTTGCGGTGAACAAAGAAAGAACAGAAAGGGCGATCAGGTAAAAAGTCTTTTTCATACGAGTACTTATTAAACAGTAGTTGGCATAAGGATTACCAAGGAAATGCCACACTTATAAGTACTTGTATATCAAAGAAAAGGCCGGTTTCCCCGACAGGGGAATATTCCAATATTAGGAATGAATTCCAAAATAGGGTATTTTTCCCCGTTCGGTCATGTCGTCCCGTTCCGGCTCACCATTTCGCTGATCAGTTCGGCCACCAGGGAGGTCCAGCCGGTCTGGTGGCTGGCACCCAGGCCATGGCTCGTATCGCCATGAAAATATTCATAGAACAGCAGCAGGTGGCGGTTGCCCGGCTGCTGGTAGAACCAGTTGTATTTGCCATGCAACGGCCGCCCGCCGGCTGCATCCGCATGGAAAAGACTGACCACCCGCCGGGTCAGCTCATCGGCCACCTGCTCCAGGTTCAGCTGCTTTCCCGATCCTACCGGGTATTCCACCAGCAGGTTGTCGCCATAAAATTTCCCATATCTCCGGATAGACTGAATAATGAGATAGTTGATGGGTATCCACACCGGCCCCCTCCAGTTGGAGTTGCCGCCAAAAAAATCCGAGGTGCTGTCACCCGGATCATATTTGATATGGTAATCGATGCCGCCGATATTGATCGTGTAGGGATGTTGCTCATGATGCTTGGACAGCGCTCTGATGCCGCCGGAAGAAAGGAACTCCGCCTCGTTCAGCAATCGCGCCAGCAGGTACACCAATCTCTTTTGCGGCACCAGCGAGAGCAGGATCTGCTCTCCGTCGCTATGCTCTTCGTTAGGCCAGTAACGTTTGTTCTTTAGCCGGTAGCTTTCAAACCAGTTGATCCGTTTCTTAAAATCCACCAGCTTCGTCAGCGTTTTCTTCTCGATGATCGATACGGCAAATAAAGTGGTCAGGCCCACGATGGATTGTATCCGCAGCTGCGTTGGATGACCCGCGATAGACAGCGTATCGTAAAAGAACTTATCCTCCTCATTCCACATGCCCTGCTCGTTCAGCGCCTCCGCGATCAGTACGAACTGCTCGAAGAACTTGGTCGCCGTGTCCTCGAAAGCCTCGTCCTTCATCGCGATCTCCAGCGCCATGTCCATCATGTTCAGGGCATACATGCCCATCCAGCTGGTGCCATCCGCCTGCTCCAGCTGCATATCCCCGCCAAGATGGTGGCTGCGGTCGAATACCCCGATATTATCCAGCCCCAAAAAGCCCCCTTCGAACATATTATTGCCATTGGCGTCTTTTCGGTTGACCCACCACGTAAAATTGATGAGCAGCTTCTGGAAGATGCGCTTCAAAAAGCCGATATCACCTTTCCCCGTCCGCTCTTTTTCTATCCGGTAAACTTCCAGCGCCGCCCAGGCCTGCACCGGCGGGTTGACATCGCTGAAATTCCACTCATAGGCCGGGATCTGGCCATCCGGCTTCATATACCATTCCCGCATGATCAGCAGGAGCTGATGCTTGGCGAAAATGGGATCCACCAGCGCCATGGAAATGCTCTGAAAAGCCAGGTCCCACGCCGCATACCACGGATATTCCCACTTGTCAGGCATGGCGATGATATCCTGGTTCTTCAGGTGCTTCCATTCATGGTTGCGGCCATGCAGCTTGCCGGCATTCACCGGGGTGATACCATCGCTGGTCGTCAGCCAGCGCTCGACATCGTAATGATAGTATTGCTTGCTCCAGAGGAGGCCCGCCAGCGCCTGTCGCTGAACATTCGCCATCTCCGGCGTGATGCCGGGCGGAAGGATCGATGCATAAAAAGCATCTGCTTCCTCTTTACGGGCGGTAAAAATGCCCATGGTGCCGCTGGAAAAAGGATTCTCTATGATCTTGTTGCTGAGGCGCAGCGTAATAGTCCGCGAGGCCCCAGCCTCGATGTGGTAGTGGTACACCGGCGCAAATTTGGTCCCCGACCGCTTTTCTTTCAGGACCTCCAGGTTCTTCTTATGGATGACGGCATCATGGAACGCATCCTTCACAAAAGGCGTCTTGTTCGGCGTGCCCGACATTTTTTCCGTATTGGTCTCATTTTCCGTAAACAGGCAGTATTGCGGCTGCTGAAAGTAAAGGTAATAGGGGCCCAGCCGGCTATGGGAGGCCTTCACCGAATGCCTGTCCCTGGCCGTGATCGAAGGCTTTTTTTCCAGCCCGTCATAATTCCAGCGGTTATAGAACCACAAGGTCGGCAGCACCGTGATCTCTGCCTCTTTCGGCCCCCTGTTGTGAATATTGATGCGGATGAAGATGTCCTTGGCATTCTGCTTGGCATAGGTAATGTTGACATCGAAGTATTCGTTCTCGTCAAAAACACCCGTGTCCAGGATCTCGTATTCCGGCTCCTCTTTCGAGCGCTTCCGGTTCTCCTCCAGCAGCTGCTTATAGGGAAATTCCTGTTGAGGGTACTTATACAAATACTCCATGTAGTAATGCGTAGGCGTATTGTCGAGGTAATAATACAGCTCCTTCACATCTTCCCCATGATTGCCTTCCTTATTCCCCAGGCCAAATAACCGCTCCTTCAGGACTGGGTCCTTTCCATTCCACAAAGCCACTGCAAAACAGAGATTTTGAAAAAAGTCGGAGATCCCCGCCAATCCATCTTCCCCCCAATAGTAGGTGCGGAAATGTGACTGGTCATAAGGGAAATAATGCCAGGCATCGCCATAAGCGCTGTAATCCTCTCTCACTGTCCCCCACTGTCTTTCGCTCAAATAAGGCCCCCATTGCTCCAAAGGTATTTTTTTCGTGGCGTTGACCGCCAGTCGTTGATGTTCTGCCGTCATGTTAAAAGGGTTCACCTGCTGTTACTGATTCGTTTGTAGGCAACCGCAATCGTGTGCAATCAGCCGTCAAGTTACTAAGTTCGTGCCGGAAATATTAAATGTTTGCCCGGCAATCTCGCTTTCGCTACCTTTACTTGTGGTACTGCGGCTCCTCTAAAAACAGGCTGGTACACACTTTTATTATATTTTTGCCCATATTAACTCTTCTAATTTGACTTTTAAAGAATTCGGACTGAATGAAAGCCTGCTGGAAGGCATCGACGCCTCGGGATACGAAAATGCCACTCCGGTACAGGAGCAGGTGATCCCGCTGATCCTCGCTGGTAAGGATATCATCGCCTCCGCCCAGACGGGCACCGGAAAAACTGCCGCCTTTTTGCTTCCCATCATCAATAAGCTGCTCGCATCCCGTATAGACGACCAGGTCAATGCACTCGTCATCGTCCCCACCCGGGAGCTGGCCGTACAGATCTCACAAAACCTGGAAGGGCTGGCCTATTTTACGGAGATCAGCTCCATCGCCGTCTACGGCGGCGGGGACGGCAGCAACTTCACCAATGAAAAACAGGCGCTTTCCCGTGGCGCCGACATCGTCATCTGTACCCCCGGACGCATGATCGCCCACCTGAACATGGGTTATGTCAGGCTGCAGGGCCTCCAATATCTCGTGCTGGACGAGGCCGACAGGATGCTGGACATGGGTTTCTATGATGACATCATGAAGATCATCTCCTTCCTGCCCCCCAAAAGACAAAATCTGCTCTTCTCGGCCACCATGCCCGTCAAGATCCGCGACCTGGCTAAAAAGATCCTGCATCAGCCCGAGGAGATCAATATCGCCATCTCCAAACCTCCTGCAAAAATTGTGCAGCAGGCTTTCATCGTATACGAAACACAGAAGATCCCCCTGGTGAAGTGGCTCCTGAAATCGCTGGACTTTAAAAGCATCCTCGTATTCTGCTCCAAGAAGCATAACGTGAAACAGCTGACCATGGAACTGAAGCGATCCCGCTTCAATGTGAAAGAGATCCACTCCGACCTCGAACAGGCCGCAAGGGAAGAAGTATTGCTGGAGTTCCGCAGCAGACGCCTGCAGATCCTCGTCGCAACGGATATCCTTAGCCGTGGTATCGACATCGATAACATCGACCTGGTGATCAACTACGATGTACCTAACGACGGCGAAGACTACATCCATCGCATCGGGCGCACCGCCCGTGCCGAGACGGACGGGATGGCTTATACTTTCGTCAGTGAAAAAGAGCAGAATAAATTCAACACGATCGAGCAGCTCCTGGGTTCACCCGTCCCCAAGGCCGAAGTACCCGAGCAGTTCGGTCCGGCCCCCGAATACAACCCCCGAAAGTCCCGTCGCCCCGGCGGCGGAGGCAGCGGCCACAGGAGAGAAGGCGGCGGCAAGGGCAACGGAAGACGCTTCCATCCCCAGCAGCAGCGCAGGAATAACAATGGTCAGAACAATGCGGGAAGACAGGGCGGTGGCGGAAGAAGCGCCGGACAAGGCGGCGGCTAAAATTGCTCAAAAGAAAGTCCAGCCCCATCCCAGCAGCAGGCAGACGAACACGATCAGTGGCGAAGGCAGCCGGCTATTGTTCAGCAGCAGGAAAGTCCCTACTATCACCCCCAGGTTGAGAAAAAGGTCCGTCCAGCTCTCAGAAGACATGTCCCGCATCATATAGCAGGCCGACGCGATCATAATACCCACCACCACTGAATTAATTCCCTCCAGGGCACGATACACCACCGCATACTTCTTCAGGTTGTGCCAGATGGGAAAGAAGAAAAGCACCAGCAGCGCGCTGGGTAAAAAGATACCGGTCGTCGCTATAAAACATCCCAGGATCTGCATCCCTGTGCCCTTGTCCTTCATGGCCATACCCCCCATAAAAGAGGTGACGGAAAATACAGGACCAGGGATCGCCCGCGCCATACCCGCACCAGAATAAAAGTCTTCCCTGTTGATACGAATGATATTAGGATTGCGATGAATGAGGTTTTGTGACTCCGGACGAACTACGAATTGTTCGTACATCATGGGGATCAATACGTTACCTCCTCCAAACACCAGGCTGCCAAATCGATACGTATTCTCGAAAAGATTCAGTGGCCGCCTGTTCGGCCAGTTGTTCTTCCGGGCCAATTCACTGCCCGCACCTGCCAGGAGGAAAATAATGGCAAACAGCCAGATATTGCCCCACTTGATCTTCTTCGGCATCAGCTCCTTTTGCGGGATACGCCGGTCGCTGAGGTTGGTGACAAATCCGCCCAGCACCAGGAGAATAGGAAAGATCCAGGGCGTCTTAAAAAGGATAAAGGTAGCCACGGCACTCACCAGCAGGATGACACGGGTGATCGTATTATGAATGGAGATCCTGAACGCTTTATACGCACCATAGGAGATAAACCCCACTGTCATCGGCGCCACAAATCGGAAGAGCGCGGCCGTCTTCAGCGTCCGCTCATTGACATAAGCGATGAAAAAGGAAAAAGCCCCCATCAGGATACACGCCGGCAAGGTCCAGATGATCAGTGTCAGCATCGCCAGGACAACACCCCCTCTCTTATACCCGATAAGCGTCAGTGTCTGCGTGGAACTGGCTCCCGGCAGCAATTGGCAAAAAGCGCTGTAATCCATCAGCTCTGCTTCGGTGACATCCCGGCGCTTACCGACAAATGTCTTCATCATCATCCCCATATGTCCTTGTGGACCGCCAAAAGCAGAAATACTGTGCAGGAACACCGCCTTAAGGAATGCAATATGTCGAAGTAAAATTGTCACGGTGTTGTCCGGGTGCGCGTAGTAAACATGAAATAAGTGTACAATTTATGGCTTGTTGAAAACATGAACAAAATCAATCGATGAACGATCCATTTAAATCCGCGAATCATTATATTCATATATCTAACAAACCATTCAACACATGAGAAGATCCCTGCTTACCCTCATCAGTATTTTACTGCCCGCAATGTACCTCCTTGCACAAAAAAAAGACATGACTTCGCTCATCAGCAATGCTGCCGATAAGATAGAGCCAAAGACCATTGCATGGAGAAGAGATTTTCACGAACATCCCGAGCTGGGCAATCGCGAGGTCAGAACAGCAAAGATCATCGCCGATCACCTCCGCTCACTGGGACTGGAAGTAAAGGAAGGCGTAGGCATCACCGGTGTGGTAGGCATTCTGCGTGGAGCAAAGCCCGGACCCGTCATCGGCCTGCGTGCGGACATGGATGGGCTTCCGCTGATAGAAAGGGCAGCGCTGCCTTTCGCTTCAAAAGTAAGAACAACCTACAATGGTCAGGAAGTAGGTGTCATGCATGCCTGCGGACATGACTCGCACATCGCCATCCTCATGAGCGTAGCAGAGGTACTTTCCGGTATGAAACAAGACCTGAAAGGGACCGTGAAATTTATCTTTCAGCCGGCAGAGGAAGGACCTCCCACAGGTGAAGAGGGTGGGGCCCCCCTGATGATAAAGGAAGGTGTCCTTGACGATCCGAAAGTGGAGGTAATGTTCGGCCTTCATATTAATTCTGCTACAGAATCAGGTAAGATAAAATATCGCAGCGCCGGCACCATGGCCGCTTCCGATTGGTTCACGCTCAAAGTAAAAGGCAAAGGCACTCATGGATCACAACCCTGGGCAGGCATCGATCCCATCGTCGTTTCCGCACAGATCATCACAGGGCTGCAGACCATCATCAGCCGCCAGACAGAATTGACGAAAGAGCCCGCTGTCATTAGTGTTTGTGTGATCAAGGGAGGCGTTCGCTCCAACATCATCCCCGAAGAAGTTGAAATGCTGGGGACCATCCGTACGCTGGACACAGGTATGCAGCGGGACATCCAGGAGAAGATGCAAAGGACAGTCACTAAGATCGCTGAAAGTGCCGGCGCTACTGCCGAGCTTAGCATAGAGAACAAGACCCTGATCACTTATAACAACCCAGCCCTTGTAAAGAAAATGCTTCCTTCATTGCAAAAAGCAGCAGGAGAAGACAACGTAAGCTGGATCGATGCCATGACAGGATCGGAAGATTTTTCTTTTTTCGGCGACAAAGTGCCTTCCTTCTTTTTCTTCCTGGGAGGAATGAAGAAAGGCCAGGATCCCCACACGGCCTTTCCGCACCATACGCCCGACTTCTACATCGATGAATCAGGTTTTAAGACAGGTGTAAAAGCCTTTTGCCAGCTGGTAGTCGACTACTCGGGCTCGAACTAACTATTTTCCCGGCCACTTCTGCAGACACCTAACGATCGCTTTGCCACAGAAACCTTTCCTCCTTACCTTTATCACATGGATATCGAATCATTGAGAGAGTATTGCCTGAAGAAAAAGGAAGCCGAAGAAACCTTCCCTTTCGGTGACACAACATTGGTATTTAAGGTCAGGGGAAAGATGTTCCTGCTGGTATCCCTCGATAATCCCGTCCTGCAATTCAATGTAAAATGCGATCCTGAGAAAGCCATCGAATGGAGAGAGCAGTACCATGCCGTCCAACCCGGCTATCATATGAATAAGAAAATGTGGAATACAGTCATTGTCGATGGCAGCATATCCGCCCGCACCCTTCGGGAAATGATCGACGACTCTTATGTACTGGTGGTAAAGTCTTTGCCCAAAAAAGCGCAGGAAGGACTGCTATAATATAATTCATCCTGTTGATTCATTCTTCCGTTGCTTACTTTCACCGGTAATAACCGTTCCGTTCAATCTCTTCCCTCACCGCATCCGGTACCAGGTACCGTATAGACTTTCCTTCTTTTACATTTTTTCGTATGTGCGTAGCCGAGATCGGCAGGAGGGGCGCGTCCAGGACAGTCACTTTCATTGCCTGCGGGAAAGAAGGAAGGATCTCATGCGCGGGACGCTTATATACATAAACAGGGAAATTTTGCAGCAGCCAGCTGTAATTCTTCCACTTGGGAAGGTTCTGGAAGCTATCACTACCCATGACAATGGAAAACTGATAGGCCGGGGCCGGATATTTCTCCTGGAGGTAAGCAAGCGTATCCACCGTGTAAGAAGGCTTGGGTAACTTAAATTCTATATCAGTGGCTTTAAGATTATTTTCCCCTTCTATCGCAGCTTGAACCAGGAAGAGCCGGTGGTATTCATTCAGGAGGGAGGCCGAAGGTTTCAAAGGATTTTGGGGAGAGACGACAAACCAGATCTGATCGAGGTCAGTGTTTTCCAGCAAATAGTTCGCAATGATCAGGTGCCCGTGATGTATGGGATTAAAGGATCCAAAGTAAAGCCCTACCTGCATTAGTACACCTCCTCCACCATAAAGATATTATCCGCCTCATCCAGGCGAAGACTTAGATTATATCCAGCAACAGTGATCGAGATCGGATCACCCAGTGGGGCAATCTGCTCCACCCGGATCAATTCTCCGGGAACACAACCCATTTCCATTAGCTTTAGGAAAAGCTCGTTCTTCTCGAAAGAGTGGATCCTTGCGACAGTTCCTGGTTCTAACTCTGATAATCTCTTCATTTCTTAAGTGTTTACGCTATCCTCGGTAAAGGTACGTTTTATGATCGCTCGAGTATGAAATCCTTCCTTATAGAGGGCAACCCATTCACTTTTATTAATTTTACTCGGAGTTATTCAAATTGCTTTTAAAAATCTTTACTACGCCGGAAATGCCTTCAAACACGTCCCCCTCCCTGGTTCAATTTCATTTCCTGGAAGGAGCTAACCTCCTTACCCAGCGCACTCATTTAAAGACCTTTATCAGGAGCCTTTTTAAAAGGGAAAAGAAACCGCTGGCTGAGATACACTATATATTCTGTTCCGATGATTATCTATTGGAAATTAACCGGCAACACTTAAAGCATGATTATTATACAGATATCATCACTTTTGACCTCTCCGAGCCCGGTAAACCAATAAACGCAGAGATCTATATAAGTGTCGATCGGGTGAGGGACAATGCCCGGCAGTTTAAGACTTCTTTAAAGAATGAATTACATCGGGTTATCTTTCATGGAGCCCTGCATTTGTGCGGATATAAGGATAAAACATCTAAGGATCAGGCAGTCATGAGGAAAATGGAGGATAAAAACCTGGCTAAATACTTTAAATAGATTAGGAACGTTCCACGTGAAACTTAAAGTGACTACAATAAATCCTTGATTGACTGCGTTCCACGTGGAACTATCTTCTATCGTTTATTCCTCCTTCTTCTTTTTAATAACTACAACACTCCTTAAACCACCTTTTTTCCCATCTCTCAGCGACCTCCACCGGCATTTAGGTAATCCCTCTCTGACTCAACAAATAAGGATCACTTCACGAATCTTCCCTCCTTCCTCTGATAAACTACAATAATCCCATCCATTCCTGGTCGTTCCTTCCTAGTCCTAAACCAATCTCCTTCCTCAATACTGCCTACCAGATATCTTATCCTTTGTATTCACCTTTCTCCAGTCCTAATCAAACTACCCCCTCTACATACTATCCTTTCCTCAATCCCTCATATAAAGTACCTTTGCATCTTATGTTCCCTTCATATGACATTATCGTAGTCGGCGCAGGCCATGCAGGATGCGAAGCCGCCGCTGCAGCCGCCAACCTGGGGTCCAAGGTCCTCCTCATCACCATGAACATGCAGACCATTGCCCAAATGAGCTGCAATCCTGCCATGGGTGGAATTGCCAAAGGCCAGATCGTTCGTGAAATTGACGCACTCGGCGGTTATTCCGGCATCGTCACCGACAAAAGCATGATCCAATTTAGGATGCTCAATCGGTCAAAAGGACCCGCCATGTGGAGCCCAAGAGCACAGAACGACCGCATGTTGTTCGCCGCAACCTGGCGGGAAATGCTCGAAAATACCCCCAATGTGGATTTTTACCAGGACATGGTCAATGGCATCCTCATTAAAGACAACAAGGCACACGGCGTCATCACAGGACTCGGACACAAAATAGAAGCCAAAGCAGTAGTCGTAACCAGCGGCACTTTCCTCAACGGGGTGATCCATATAGGAGAAAAAAGATTCGGGGGTGGGAGAGTAGCAGAAAAAGCTGCCACAGGCATAACAGAACAGCTCGTATCCCTGGGCCTGGAAAGTGATAGGCTGAAGACAGGGACACCACCAAGGATAGATGGAAGAAGCCTGGATTATACAAAAATGGAAGAACAAAAGGGAGACGAAGAGATTGTCGGCTTCTCCTATCTCGATGTACCAAAGCCTACCCAGCAAAGAAGCTGCTGGATCACCTATACCAGCCCTGCGGTACATGACATCCTTAAAACAGGTTTCGACAGAAGCCCCATGTACACAGGACGCATCGAAGGAGTAGGACCAAGATACTGTCCAAGCATAGAGGATAAGATCAACAGGTTCGCAGAAAGGGAAAGGCACCAGCTGTTCATTGAACCCGAAGGTTGGAACACCGTCGAGATCTATGTCAACGGCTTTAGTACTTCCCTCCCTGAAGAAGTACAATACAAGGCGCTGAAGGAAGTACAGGGATTTGAGAACGTACGGATCTTCCGCCCGGGATATGCCATCGAATATGATTATTTTCCTCCTACCCAGCTGACACATTCGCTGGAAACAAAACTCCTGCAAAACCTCTTCTTCGCCGGCCAGATCAATGGGACCACAGGCTATGAAGAAGCCGCCTGCCAGGGACTCATGGCAGGTATCAATGCCCATCAGAAAGTCCGCGCCCAGGAACCATTTATTCTTAAAAGAAGCGAAGCCTATATCGGCGTACTTATAGACGATCTCATCAGCAAAGGCACGGAAGAACCTTATCGCATGTTCACTTCCAGAGCTGAATTTCGTACGCTCCTCCGGCAGGATAATGCCGACCTCCGCCTGACGGAAATGAGCTATAGACTGGGACTTGCTTCACAGGAAAGAATGGACAAGACACTAACCAAAAGATCCGGCGTAGAAAAAATAAAAGAGATCCTGAAAGAATACTCGTTGGACCCGGCAGAGTCGGAACAATTCCTCCAGGAAAAGAATTCAGCCATACTTACACAAAAACAAAAAGCTATCCAGGTATTGCTGCGCCCCAATATTGATCTCCCATCTATGATCCGGTCGATACCCCGCCTTCAAAATGTCTTCGATGATTTCAATACCGAAACCATCGAGCAGGCCGAGATCCAGGTGAAATATGACGTATACATCGAAAAAGAAAAAGAGCTGGTAAAAAAAATGGCCCAGCTGGAAGATCTGTTGATCCCGGATAATTTCAATTACGATCGCATCGCTTCACTCTCCAATGAAGCCCTGCAGAAATTCAAACGCATCCGGCCCCGAACCCTTGGCCAGGCCAGCCGGATCAGCGGGGTCAATCCAAGCGATGTACAAATCCTGATGGTCTATATGGGAAGATAATTTAATACGAAGAGATCAAAAAAGAAATAGGCTTCAAAAAAGAGCCTATTTTAATTATATATAATTGAATATCAACCATTTAAATAAAAAAAACAACACTTAGCCTCCCATCACAGCCCATATTGTGCGCTGATTTCCAGCATTCTATCAATGGGCTTTCTTGCGGCCTTCATCAGCGTTTCATCCATGATCAGCTCCGGCTTCTCATATTTCAAACATAAATACAGCTTTTCCAGCGTATTCAGCTTCATATGAGGGCAATCGTTGCAGGCACAGCTGTTGTTCGGTGGTGCGGGAATAAAGGTCTTCTGGGGAGATGCCAGCTCCATCTGGTGTAATATACCTGCCTCTGTAGCCACTATATACTCCTGGGCATCATCCCGCTGTGTATATTTCAAAAGGCCCGTTGTTGAGCCGATAAAGTCTGCTATACGCAGGATGGGCTCTTCACATTCAGGATGCGCGATCAGCTTCGCCTTGGGGTGCCGGATCTTCAGTTTCGTTATCTTCTCCAGGCTGAATATCTCATGCACCATGCAGGCCCCGTCCCAAAGCAGCATGTCCCTGCCTGTCTTCTTGATCAGGTAAGCCCCCAGGTTGCGGTCCGGCGCGAAAATAATAGGTTGGTCTTTCGGAACGCTTTCCACGATCTTTTCCGCATTCGACGAAGTACAGATAATATCGCTCAGCGCTTTTACTTCCGCCGAACAGTTGATATAGGAAATAATAATATGGTCGGGATGCTTTTCCTTAAAAGCCTTGAATAAGAACCCCGGCGCCGAGTCTGCCAGCGAACAGCCCGCTTTCAGGTCAGGCAGCACCACTTTTTTCTGCGGATTGAGGATCTTCGCTGTTTCCGCCATGAAATGGACACCCGCAAAAAGGATCAGGTCCGCCTTCGTTCCAGCCGCCTGCTGCGCCAGTCCCAGGCTATCCCCCAGGTAATCCGCCACATCCTGGATATCCGCCTCCTGGTAATAATGCGCAAGGATGATCGCATTTTTTTCCTTTTTCAGCAGTTCGATCTCCTTGAAAAGGTCCAGCTCCGGCGAAACATCGATATCCAAAAACCCTCTTTTCTCCAAATTCGCTACGGCTGCATCCATGTTAATATCTACCATAGTATTTAATAATATTTATTTATTTATAAAAATAGCTATTACTATTAGGATGGTGAATTCGTGGATAAGAATTTCTCTTGACTATTGGAATACAACGATATCCATACTTATTCACAGCATTCCACAATTACTTAACAATGAATAACCCTGTTTGGATCGACGTTTTAGGAGGTTTTCCACGATGGTGGAATAAATAAGTGTCCGGAAAAGATTTTTGGAGGGCGGCTGTTAGCGGTGGTGGAATAACCGTGGATTTGTACACCCGACGCCCTCCGGAATTTCTCAGGCGCAAAGTTATTACCCAACTTATCCCAGTTTCGAAGGGTCCCGAACATGGGTTATCCACGAGAAAGAGGGGTTATTCATACAAACCTGTTGATTAGGGTTTCACGCCAGCCCAGGTAAGCATTGTCCGGCTTGTTAATAAACGTTCCACATCTATGTAAGCATCAGGCTAAATAAAACCCCAGCCAAATCAAGAACGACAACACATATTAATTTGTTTTTCTCAACTCAATAAAAATCTCCGCCGCACCCCCTCAAAAACCCTCTCCCGATGTTTTTGAAACCCAGCACAGCAGGCGGTTTCGCCTATTTTCCACAATTTGTTCATAATATTTTTTACCCTATCTTCGCCATCCGTTCAAAAAAACGAGCGGTTAGCAAAGCGGACCACCGGTCCGCTGGCCGAAGGCCCATCTTAAGCCGTGCACAGGGTATGGGTTAATTTTCGGAGTAAGCTATACCCTGTGCTACAAATATTATGTCTATTATTCAGCAAATCCGGGAAAAAGCCGCCTGGTTAGTTTTTGGTCTGATTGCTTTGAGCCTTATTGGCTTTCTTCTGATGGATGCCTTCGTAGGCCGCAGCCGTCTTTTCGGCAACCGCTCTACTGTAGTAGGTAGTGTCAATGGAGAGAAGATAGAATACAACGACTTCCAGAGACTGGTATCGCTGCAGGAAGAGCAATATAAAAGGAGCGGCTATCCGATGAATGAAGGAATGCAGCAAAACATCCGGGAAGGTGTGTGGAGGCAAATGATAGAAGAAGCCCTTCTCACCGGAGATGAAAATACGCTGGGCCTGGAAGTGACAGATAAAGAGATCAACGACATGCTGGTCGGTGCTAATGCCATTCAGGATATCAAGCGGGCTTTCACAGATCCTAAGACGGGTGTCTTCGACGCACAGGCCGCAGCTGCCAGGATCAATCAAATGCGCCAGCTTTGGAAATCCGGGCCAAAGAAGAATGGAGATAATAGAGAATATGAAGCCGCCCGCAGCTTTTTTGAAGAATCCGTTCCCCAGATCGCAAAGATGCGGCTGCGTGAAAAATATCAATCCCTGCTGGCCAACAGCGCGTTCATCCCTAAATGGATGCTGGAAAAAGGGAATGCCGACAACAGCCAGCTCGCTTCTATTTCATATGTCAACACACCTTATTTTACTATTCCCGATAGCGCTGTGAAAGTGACGGAAGGTGAGATCACCGATTATGTGAATGACCACAAGGATCAGTTCCACCAGGAAGAAAGCCGGAGCATCGCCTATGTCGTATTTGACGCAGCGCCCAATTCCGCTGACAGCGCCGCACTTCGCCAGCAGCTTACGGATATGAAAGCCGATTTCGCCAAGTCCGACAAGCCCGAAGCGTTCCTCGCCCGTATGGGTTCGGAACAGCAGTATTTCGATGGCTATAAAGGCAAGTCGCAGATTATGGTACCCAACAAGGACTCGATCTTCGCGCTGGCAAAAGGCGACGTCTTCGGACCCTACCTGGACGCCGGTAGCTACGTGCTTGCGAAAAAGATAGATGAGAAGCTGCTCCCCGATTCAGTAAAAGCCCGCCACGTGCTGGTGGCAACCGCCGATCGCAATGGACAGGCGCTTCTGCCTGACAGCGTAGCCAAACTCAGGATCGACAGTGTTAAGAACCTCCTCGAACATGGCGTCAGCTGGGATACCGTTGCATTAAAATATTCCGATGATGGCGGCGGCCCCGATGGTGGATCCAAAGTAAAAGGCGGCGACCTGGGCTACTTCGGCAATGGACAGATGGTAAAGGAATTCAACGATTTTTCTTTTGAAGGTAAAAAGGGCGAAGCAAAGATCATCAAGACCCAATTCGGCTACCATTATGTGCAGATCGTCGATCAGAAGAGTATCGAGCCGGCATATAAGATAGCCTACCTGTCCAAGAAGATCGATGCCAGCAACGAGACAGATCAGCGAGTCTCCGGCATGGCATCCCAGTTCGCCGGTGAAAATCATGATCCCAAGGCTTTTGAACAGGCCATTCAGAAAAATAATTATCAAAAGCTCCTGGCGCCCGATATACAGCCTTCCGAATTCTCCATTCCCGGACTGGGAGCCAGCCGTTCCCTGGTACGCTGGATCTATGAAGGGAAATTGGGAGATGTATCGGAACCCTTCGCCGTGGGAGATAAATATATAGTAGCCCAGATCACGGAGATCAATTCCGAAGGATTGATGACGGCTGCCAAGGCCCGCGGCCAGGTAGAGCCCATCCTGCGGAATAAGAAAAAAGCCGAAATGATCCTGAAGAAGCTGGGTACGCCCGCTTCCCTGGAAGCTGCCGCCACCGCCGGCGGTGCCGGACAATCCGTCCAAAGAGCTGACAGCGTATTGTTCTCTTCACCCATGATCCCCAATGCCGGACAGGAACCCAAGGTTATTGGTTCAGCCTTCAACAAGGCCCTGGCAGGCAAGCCCGCCTCCCAGCCCATCGCAGGCAATGGCGGTGTCTTCGTGATAAAGGTGGAGAATGTCAGCGCCACCTCCAACCCCAATGCCGACCTGCAGCAACAGCGTTTCGTGCAGGAACAGCAGCAGAAGTCCCGGATCTTCGGAACAATGATGGAAAGCCTGCGCAAACAGGCCAAAGTGAAGGATGATAGGGGTAAGTTTTATTAGTAGATCTCATTATGTACCTATAGACCCCTGGCCCGAAACCAGGGGTTTTTTTATATCCGTATCCCTCCCGAATCGTACCTTTGCCCTGTATCACATTATCAATCTCAGTCTATGAGCGAAGAGATCGTCAATAAAGTAGCGCAGAGCGCCCTGCAGACACTCGACCTCGAAGAATATTATCCCCGCGAAGAGATCGTGCTGTTCGACCTGAAGCCGTATCTTTTTATGGAAAAGATCCTCCGGGAAAAAGATTTCAGGGCCGCTCTCCAACAGATCGACTGGAGCCAATACCAGGACAAGATCGTTGCCGTCACCTGTTCTGTAGATGCCATCATACCGCTCTGGTCTTACATGCTGATCGCCGTCAATCTGCAACCTTTTGCCCGCGACATCATCATGGGAGATGAACAGACCGCTCTTCAACAGGTATTTCTTTCCAGGCTCGCCGCCATCGACATACAGGAATTTGCCGACAAACGCATCATCGTAAAAGGATGCGGGGATCTGCCGCTGGGAGGGTTCGCCTATATGGAGATCGCCAAACGCCTGCGCCCCGTTGTGAAAAGTATCATGTATGGAGAAGCCTGCAGCAATGTGCCCGTGTACAAGAAGAAGTAGGCCCGACCACAGACAGACGACGACTGCAAGCCATTAGCCCAAACGAACCGGAGGTTCGTTGTCCAAAGGACAGACATTAGATCTTTCCGGAAAACGGGTTAGATTTTCCAGCAAACCCGTTTTCCAGATATTCAGAAATTCACCGCTATGGATGTAGAGATATTGGCCAGGATACAGTTCGCCTTCACCATTGCTTTCCACTATATCTATCCTCCCCTCAGCATCGGCCTGGGTCTGGTCCTCGTCATCATGGAAGGACTGTACCTGAAGACAGGCAACAAGATTTACGAGCAGGCCGTGAGGTTCTGGATCCGCATCTTCGCTTTGATCTTCGGCATTGGCGTCGCCACCGGCATCATCATGGAATTCGAATTCGGTACTAACTGGGCCACATACTCGAAATATGTAGGCGATATCTTTGGCAGCGCCCTTGCCGCTGAAGGCATCTTCGCTTTCGCCCTCGAATCGGGATTCCTGGGAGTGCTCATCTTCGGCTGGAAAAGGGTAAGCCCCCGTGTTCATTTTTTTGCTACCATCATGGTATTTTTCGGCTCCCTCTTCTCCGCCGTCTGGATCGTCGTGGCCAACTCCTGGCAGCAGACGCCCGCAGGCTACCACATCGTGGGGGAAGGCCTGAACGCCCGCGCCGAGATCACGGATTTCTGGGCCATGGTCTTCAATCCCTCCAGCGTAGATCGCCTCCTCCATGTCTGGATCGCCGCCATCCTCGCCGGCGCATTTCTTGTCCTCAGCGTCAATGCCTGGTATATTCTTCATAAAAAACACCTGGAGATAGCACGCCCCTCTTTCAAGATCGCCCTGGCCGTCGCAACCGTCTTTTCACTGCTCCAATTATTCACCGGCCATCGCAGCGCGGACGGGGTCTCTAAATATCAGCCCGCAAAGCTGGCCGCCATGGAAGGACACTACGACAGCTCCTCCCGCGCCGACATGTATCTTTTTGGCTATGTCGACAATCGCAATGGCAGGACCACAGGCCTGAAGATCCCCGGCGGCCTCTCCTTCCTGGTACATGGCGACTTCAACGCACCCATCCGGGGACTACGATCCTTCAAGCCGGACGAGCGGCCTTCGCAGGTCAACAGCGTATTTCAATTCTATCACCTGATGGTGGCCATCGGCACAGCCATGATAGCCCTGACGCTCTTTGGCACCTGGCTATGGTGGAAAGGGAAGCTTTTCGACAAACGATGGCTCATGTGGATCTTCGCATTCAGCGTGCTGTTGCCGCAGATCGGCAACCAGGCCGGCTGGTTCACCGCCGAAATGGGCCGCCAGCCCTGGATAGTATATGGCTTGCTAAAAACCTCCGATGGACTTTCAAAGATCGTCACCGCCAACCAGATCATTTTCTCGCTGATCCTGTTTACCCTCGTCTATATCGTCCTGTTTGCGCTCTTTCTTTTTTTGATGAACAGGAAAATTCAGCACGGGCCGGTAGACTATGGAAAACATGAAGAGGACAAGGACGAGCACAGCGAGTCCACCCGCGCCCGTTGGGCGCAATAGGTAACAGTCTAAATAATCCCAGGCCGTCAGGCCTGGTAAAAAACCAAAAGCCCATGCACACCTTCTTAGGCATAGACTACAACCAATGGTGGTTCCTCGTTTTCGGAGCCGTTATCAGCGGCTACGCCATCCTCGACGGATTCGACCTGGGCGCCGGCGCGCTCCACCTCTTTCTGAATAAAGAACAAAGCCGCCGCATCGCCATCAATGCCATCGGACCTATCTGGGATGGAAATGAGGTCTGGCTGGTCATCGGGGGAGGCGCCCTTTTCGCAGGGTTCCCCGTTGCCTATGCCGCCATCTTTTCGGCCTTTTATATACCTTTCATGGTTTTCCTCATCGGCCTCATCTGGCGGGGAGTGGCTATCGAATTCCGCAGCAAGGAACCTATGCTATGGTGGCGCAAGACATGGGATATCGTCTACTGCGTATCCAGCACCATCATCTCCCTTTCCCTGGGACTCATGCTGGGCAATGTCGTGGAAGGATTACCGCTGAACAAGGACATGGAGTTCACAGGCGACTGGCTCTACTTCTTCAATCCCTTCGCCATTTTCGTAGCCATCACAACCCTGGCGCTCTTCATGATGCACGGGGCGATCTTTCTCACCATGAAGACGGAGAACCGGCTCTATGTAAAAATGCACCTGCTCTCGAATAATTTCACCATTTTCTTTGTCGTCAGCTTCGTCATCACTACGCTGTATACATTGCTGTACATTCCGCACCTGAGCGATTTCTTCAAAGCGCGCCCGGGCTATTTTATCATCCCCCTGTTGATGACCCTTTGCATCGCTAATATTCCCCGGCAGATAAAAAAAGGAAAATACCGCTACGCCTTTATCAGCTCGGCCGTCACCATCGCACTGCTACTGATCATGGTGGCACTGGAGGTCTTTCCTTATTTGTTGTATTCCCCCCAACAACCCAACCATAGCATAACAGTATATAATGGCGCCTCTTCACAGCAGACAGTAAAGATCCTGCTGATCATCGCGCTCATCGGCACGCCGCTGGTGGCAACGTATACCACTTTTGTATTCTGGACCTTCAAGGGAAAAGTAAAGCTGGACGAAATGAGCTACTAAAGCAGCGTGCCCTGCATCACGAGGAACGCCACCGTGAAGTAAATGACCAGCCCCGTCACATCCACCAACGTAGCTACAAATGGCGCCGAAGAGGCCGCCGGGTCTGCGCCCAGTTTTTTTAAGATCAGGGGCAGCATGCTCCCTGACAAAGTCCCCCAGATGACGACACCGATCAGCGAGAAGAAAACAGTGGCCGCCACTTTCATCCACTGCACGCCATAATTATATAAATGGAATTCCTGCCAGATAGCCACCCGTAAAAAACCGACGATCCCCAGGATCGCCCCCAGCACGAGGCCCGACATCACCTCCCGCCGCATCACCCGCCACCAGTCGCGGAAACCGATCTCTCCCAGGGCCATGGCGCGGATAATGATCGAAGAGGCCTGGCTCCCGGAATTGCCCCCGCTGGAGATGATCAACGGGATGAACAGCGCCAGCACCACGGCCTTGCTGATCTCCCCTTCGAAATGCCCCATGGCTGTTGCCGTCAGCATCTCACCGAGGAAGAGGATAATAAGCCAGCCGGCCCTTTTCCGGATAAGGCTGGCAAAGGAGATGGTAGTATACGGCTCGTCCAGCGCTTCGGAACCCCCGATCTTCTGCATTTCACGGGTATCTTCGGATTCCGCCAGTCGCAGCACATCATCCAGCGTGACGATACCCAGCAGCATACCGTTATCATCTGTGACAGGGAGGGCATACCTGCTATTGTTCCGGAATACTTTGATGGCCTCTTTTTGCGGATCGTTTACTTTCAGCGCGATAAATTGATGATCCATGATCTGGCTCACGGTCGTCTCCGGATCCACCACGAGGAAATCTTTGATATTGATATCGTCGATCAGTATACCCTTATCATCCACTACGAACAGCCAGTTCAATGTTTCCGAGGCCTTGCCCCGCAGTCGGATGACCTGTAGCACGCCCCCGCAGGTTTCCGACATCTTGATAGCTACATAGTCCGGCGTCATCAGCCTGCCCACGGAACCTTCCGCATAACCCAGCAGCTCCAGCGTCTTGGCACGGTGCTCCGGCGTAAGCACTTTCAGCAATTCTTTCACCGCACTGCCCGGCAGCTCGGATAAAAAGGCCGTCCGGTCATCGGGTTGCATGGCATTCAGGATCTCCGCCGCCTTTTCCTCGGGTAAGGCGTTGATGATGGACTGTTGCTTTTTCTTCCGGATGAACTTAAAGGACTTGGCGACATTCTTAGCATCAAGATGCTGGAAAAGCTTCACTGCCCACTGGGGGGTGTGCCGGTTGGTAAACTCGGCAATATCACGGGGCGTTAGCTTGTTCAGCTTGACGAACTCTGTGATCTTATTATGTTGCAGCAGGTTCTTGATATCGTTAAAGCTGGGCATACTTCAAAAATACGGAAAGACAGCACGCAAAATTCGTGCTGGGAAAGCAGCAGGGGATCGCTGCCAAAAACTTTTTACGGCGACAGCAGCTCGTCGATCTTGTGTATCACGAAGACATTCCCGGCAGGCTGGTTGCCCGTCAACAATTTAGCAGGAGTGGGGTTCCCCGGGCCGGAGAACTGCAATACACCACCCGAAACACCCACCGTCAGCGATCCGCCCTGTACGGTCACCACAGTGGTCAGCCCCACGAGGGTATTGGTGAACAGCCGCTCCGTCAACACATGGTATTTCGCCAGGGTCAGCATGGTGTTAAAGTCAGCCGAATCGATCATACCAACGCTGTCATAACCCGCTTTTCGCCAGGCATCGTTGACAGGGGCCAGGACCGTGTAATTGCCCTGCGATTGTATCAGCGTGGTATCCAGCCGCGTCCGGCTGAACAGCTCGGTAGTATACGAAAGGGTGCTGTCGCTGGACAACTGGTAGAGCAGCGAGTCCCGGGGTGATAAGAGCAGGGAATTCAGCTTGTAGATCAGCGCTTTTCCTACCTCGGCCGTGTCTCCCACCGCAGTCCCGTTAAACCATGTCTGGTGGTTGCCATCCAGCTCGCCAAAAATAGAGAACCCCAGGTGGGTAGGGTAGGATGTATAAGTATTGGTAGAAGGCGTAGCCCGTTGAGAGATAAAATGGTAGCTGATGATACGGTCCGCGACGGATGGGTTCAGCGAATCGATAATGACTTCCGAATATCCCGCGGCGCGAAAAGCCGCATTGGTGGGGATCAGCAAAGTGACGGAATTATCTGCCAGCAGCCCTGTTTCATTGGCGGCCAGCAACATGCGATGGTAAAGGCTCAGGCTCGTATCGGTATTGATCAGGGACTGCAAAGGAGTGAGCGGATTGCTCACGGCCGGAGAAGACTTTTTACAGGCGCCCAGGCCCAGGAGTAAAAGGATCAAACACCCCGGAAAAAAGCTTTTTTGCATCATAAAGAAGGTATTCTTTTCAGACATCACTTTTTTGGACCTTATCCTTTTCCTGAGGGGCCGGCTCGCCCCGGATCCCATCGTCCCATCTACCATCACCTCCGGGTCCGTTCCTGGTTCCTTCACTCATTTCCATCCCATCGATCCATTCCCGGATCATATCCTACAGCCGCTCATATAGTTTCCTCAGTCGCTCCCTTGTCATGATCTTCTCCCAGTCCTTCCCCAGCGCATTCTCCCACAGGGGCTTCATGACGAGAGAAACGTCAATCATCGCGTTGAATTGTTCATCCGACAGACCTTTTGTGATATGTTGAGGAATATCGATCTTGTTTTTCTCCACCATCTTCTTGAACTCATAGACCCCGTCAGGGTAGAACTCCTCCAGCTTGTCAAAGACGATACAGTTCCCGATCCCATGCTTCGTACCCAAGAGATAGGAGAGGCCATAGCTTACAGCATGTGCGACCCCTACCTGGGAATAGGCGATGCTCATGCCCCCGGCATACGAAGCCATCATCAGCTGGTCATCGCTGTCCGCATCCCAGCGGTCTTTTTCGACAAACACCTTCTGGCACAGTTGCAGCGCTTTTTCACCATAGCTGCGGCTGAACTCGTTCAGGTAGGTACCTGTAAGACTTTCAATACAGTGGATATAGCAATCCATCCCGGTGTAAAAACGCTGGTTCACAGGCGCGTCAGCCGTCAGCTCCGGGTCCAGCACGATCTGGTCAAAAGGCGTAAAGTCCGAGTTCATGCCCAGCTTCTTGGTAGGCCCCGTCAGCACCGTCGTCCGGGAGACCTCTGCCCCCGTGCCGCTGAGCGTGGGGATACCCGCCTTATATACACCCGGAAATTTCACCAGGTCCCATCCCTGGTAGTCGGCCGAAGAACCGGGATTGGTCATCATGAGAGAGACAGCCTTGGCCAGGTCCATCGCAGATCCGCCGCCAATGCCGATGACCCCGCTCACCGTACCGAACTCCTGGCGAAGCTCGCCCGCCAGCTGGTCGACATACTTGGTCTTCGGCTCCAGGGTGACATCCACATAGATGACCTTATCTTTCCCCCTTAAAGGGATCCGTTTGGCCAAAGGCTTATTTTCAAAAAAATGGTCCAGTAAAAAGATCATGGGAGCATCTCCCTTCCGTTGAGGGGCAAGGATCTCATCCAGCTGGGAAAAGCTTCCCCGGCCATAGATAACGTAGCCCACCATCTTGAAATTCCGGAATTTATTCACGCTCATAAAGGGATCGAAATTGAGGCTGCAAGTTACGGGAATGTTTGGAAACCCATTGCCCCGGATCCCTGGCTCACAGGCCCGCCGGTCACGACTCCGCGACCAGCGCCGCCGCCCCGAATACCCCCGCACTGTCGCCCAGGCTGGGCTTCAGCAAAGGCACTTCCACCCTGTTGTTGAAGATCGACATGCCCAGCGCTTCCAGCCCTTTCGTATAGATATCATCCATATTTCCCACACCGCCGCCCACGACGATGACATCCGGGTCCAGCATATTGGTGATGACGCTGACGCTTTTGCCAAAGAAATGACACAGCCTACCGATGGTTTTATCCGCCGCCGGATCCGACCCTTGCCGGTGCCGGGCAGCGATCTCTTTTAACTTTACATGGGTACCCGTGATGGACGCATAATATTTTTCCAGCGCAGGACCCGAGATCACCGTTTCAACACAGCCGGTCTTGCCGCAATAACAAGGGCCGCCGGATTCGTCCAGGAAATTGTGCCCCCATTCCCCTCCAATGCCATGCCGGCCCTCCCAGATCTTACCGTTGATGACGATGCCGCCCCCGACACCTGTGCCCATAATAATACCAAAGACCATCCGGGCCTCCGGCGCTTTCTGCCTGACGATACCCAGGTGTGTCTCCGCCAGCGCAAAACAATTGGCGTCATTGGCCAGCACAAAAGGGATCTCCAGGCGTTGCTGCAGATCTTTTAGCAACGGCATGCCGTTAAGGACCGTGGTATTGCAATTCTTCATGGTCTGCAATGTCGGGTCCAGCACTCCCGGGGTGCCCATGCCGATCGCGTCGGGCTTCAGACCGGACTGCTTTTCCATCTCTTTCACCAGCCGTCCTATCTGCCCGATGATATGATCATAACCTTTGGATGCTTCTGTGTCCACGCGTGTGCGGACAATGGGAGTAGGATTATCAAGGGACTCCAATATGACCCCTTCTATTTTGGTTCCGCCGAGGTCAAAGCCCCATAATGCTTTAGTCATGCAGTTGAAATTGTGCACAATTGGACTCTTTGAAAAATCTAGCCCAATTGCGCCAAATATTTAATATCTGTCCTTAGGACAACGAACCTTTGGTTCGTTTCGGCCGTAAATTTAGGGGATCAAGGTTTTAGCAAATCGAAAAACGCAAGGACTTGCACAGAAAAAGAAAAAAAATCATTATCCCCACCGGACAAACTTATTTCCCGGACATTATTTTAGCAGCCCTCTCCAGGTCCGCCGGCGTATCGATCTCCACACCCATATAGGAAGTAACCACCATTTTCATCGGCACGCCATTCTCCAGGTACCGCAGGCATTCGATCTTCTCCACCGCCTCCAGCGGACTCACCGGCCATGCCGTAAATTGCAGCAACGCCTCCTTGCGGAAAGCATACACGCCGATATGCTCATAATACACCGCGCCCGCTGCCGGGTCCCGTGGATATGGGATCACGCTGCGACTGAAAAAAAGCGCGTTATTGAATTTGTCCAGCGCCACCTTTACGTAGTTCGGGTCATCGATGAACTTTTGCTCCTTCAGCACCTGCACGAGCGAACCCACCTGCACGGTACGGCCCTCCTCGCCCTGGAACACCGCCAATAGTTTTTCCAACGGCTCCTTTTGTACAAAAGGCTCATCGCCCTGTACATTGACGACAATATCCACGTCCATATCTGCAACAGCTTCCGCAATGCGATCGCTGCCGCTCTCATGCTCACGGATGCTCATTTTCGCCTTCCCCCCATGGCCGGCGATCTCCTGGAAGATGACATCGCTGTCCGTCACGACCACCACTTCATCGAATAGCCCCGTGGCCACCGTATTGTCATAAGTATGGCGGATCACCGTCTTGTTGCCCAGCACCTGCATCAGCTTGGCAGGGAAACGGGTGGCTGCATAACGGGCTGGGATCATGGCGATTGTCTTCATAAAAGAAATTGAAGCCCCAAAAGTACTTTTTTCCGGCTGTCGGACAAATGGGCCGTTTTTTTATTTATATTTAGTAAATCTAACGCCAACGCCTGCCACACCCGTCCAAAGGACGTCATTCCTCCAAAACAAACCATGTATGCATACCAGCGAACTGCTTAATAGCTACACTGTCGATCCCGGCACCTGGGACGAAATGTATTCTGACCTTGCCGTGCGGGGACAATATAAAGGCGTAGTGGATTTCATGCAGCAGATGAGCATCGAAGAGCTGAATAAAAAAGAAGAGCTGGCAAAAAGATTGTTCATGAGCCAGGGCATCACCTTCACCGTCTACAGCAGTGGGGAAGGCATCGAAAAGATCTTCCCTTTCGACATCATCCCCCGCATCATCACGGCCGCAGAATGGAAATATATTGAAGAGGGCATCCGCCAGCGGCTAAAGGCCCTCAACCTCTTCCTCAAGGATGTCTATACCAACCAGTTCATCCTGAAGGACGGCATCGTCCCCGTAGAGATGGTCTACAGCTGCCCGCACTATTTGCGGGAAATGCATGGGTTCCATGTACCGCACGACCTGTACGTCCACATCGCCGGCATCGATCTCATCCGCGACCATGACGGCACTTTTTATATTCTGGAAGACAACCTGCGCACCCCCAGCGGAGTGAGCTATATGCTGGAGAACCGGGAGATCACCAAACGCCTCTTCCCCGACCTCCTGCCGGGTAATAATGTACGCTCCGTCACGGAATATCCTAATATCCTCCACCGCAACCTCGTCTCCCTCTCCCCGCGACAGACGGCCCACCCAACGGTCGTGGTCCTGACGCCGGGGATCTACAATTCGGCCTATTTCGAACACACCACCCTGGCCCGTTTGATGGGCGTAGAGCTGGTGGAAGGAAGGGACCTGGTCATCGACAACCACCGGGTCTATATGAAGACGACAGCAGGTCTTCAGCAGGTGGATGTCATCTACCGCAGAGTGGACGATGAATTCCTCGACCCGCTTGTCTTCAACCCCGACAGCATGCTGGGCGTCGCCGGCATCATGAGCGCCTATCGCAAAGGAAATGTTGCCATCGTGAATGCTGTAGGGAATGGGGTCGCCGACGACAAAGCTATCTATACGTACGTACCGGCGATGATACGCTACTACCTGAATGAAGAGCCCATCCTGAAAAATGTGCCTACTTACCAGCTGGGCCATGCTGACGAACGGGAGCACGTTTTCGCCAGTATGCAAAAAATGGTGATCAAAAAAACCAACGAGAGCGGAGGTTATGGTATGTTGATGGGCCACACGGCCAGCGACGAAGAGATCAGCCGCTATAAGATGGAGATCCTGAAAGACCCCCGGCAGTACATCGCCCAACCCATCATCAACCTTTCGTCGGCGCCCTGTTATATGAATGGGAAGCTGAAACCCCGCCGTATCGACTTGCGCCCCTATGCCCTCTGCGGACCGGACGGGATCCAAATAGTGCCCGGCGGCCTCACAAGAGTGGCGCTCCGCGAAGGATCGCTGGTGGTGAATAGTTCCCAGGGCGGCGGCAGCAAGGATACCTGGGTTTTAGCGGGCTAATGCCGCCGCCCCATAAACAGCGTCTAAACAAACCAAACTCTCTCGGCCGTCAGGCCCGGACTTAAACAAACCCGCAGAAAAAACATAGACCATGCTAAGCAGAGTCGCCGACAGTTTATATTGGATGAGCCGCTATATGGAGCGCACAGATGGTATCCTCCGGATGCTTAGAATAAACTACGCCTCCTCCCAGGACGACATACAGGAATTCTCCTGGAAGCCCGTGCTGCGCATCTTCAGCTATGTCGACGAGGAAGGCGCAACAAAGATGGCGCACAACACCCGCGCCGTGCTGCAATACATGGTCACAGATAGAGAAAATAGCAATTCCGTATTGAATATCATTACCCGGGCCCGTGAAAATGCCCGCAGCGTACAGGACCACATCACCAAAGAGCTGTGGCAATGCCTGAACGATTTTTATCACACCATCCGTGATGAAAAGCTGAACCACGACCTCCAGCGGGAAGACCCCATCTCTATCCTGGACATCCTCATCAAACAAGGCCTGCTCTATTTCGGAACCCTGGATGTCACCATGGCCAGAGGAGAGGGCTATGCTTTCATCAACATCGGTAAATACCTGGAACGGGGCGTACAGTCGGCCGATATCCTGGACGTGAAGTTCAGCGACATGAATTATGACTTCACCAAGACGGATACCACTTACTGGAAATACCTGCTCCTGTCCATTTCAGGATATGAGCTCTACCTCAAGACGTATCGCAGCGGTTTCGACGCAAAAAATGTAGTGGAGCAGACGGTGCTGAACGAAGACTTTCCCCGCTCCATCCTTTATTCGGCAGGTCAGCTGCATCGCTATTTCGAAAGGCTGAAAGGGGAGCGAAACCAGGAAGCATTCAGGCACATCGATTTCATGATCGGCAAGATCAAAAGCAAGGTCCGCTACTCCACGGTGGAATCCATCATGGCCCAGGGACTTCATACCTATCTCAACGGAATAAAGGACGACCTGTACCAGGTAGGCATTGCCCTTAATCAACACTACTTTGCTTACACCTAAACACGCTTCCGGCGCCATTACCCGAATTTGCTTATTTTTACCCCATGCCCCGATTTAGCATCCACCACATCACGAAGTACACCTATGAAGGCCCGGTCAGGGACAGTGCCAATCAGATCGTTCTTTTTCCCATCAAGGACGAATACCAGGAGGTGCTGAAGCAGGATATTACCATCACCGGCGACCCCATGGTGGATATCTACAAAGATTATTACGGCAATGAGATAGGATCTTTCACCAATGCCGAATCGCACACGTATCTTGTAATTGACTCGAAACTGGATGTCATCACGAAGCCCCGGCCCCCGCTGGCGGACGAAAGCCCCGCAGAGCAGCAGTGGGCAGCATTACGGGAGATCCGCTGGCAGGTGCCCTATATAGATTTTCTCAAACAGGAGAAATTCACTTCCCTGCCAGAAATTCTCAGCCACGCCCGTCCCGAAGACAAACTGGCCCTCACGCCCCTGCAGGCCGCACTGCAGCTAAGGACCTATGTCTACGATAATTTTAAATATATCAAAGGCGTCACCACCGTGGAGACGACACCCGATGAGGTATGGAAACTGAAAGCGGGCGTTTGCCAGGACTTTGCCCATATACTACTCGTGCTCCTGCGGCAGATCAACATCCCCGCCCGTTATGTCAGCGGCTATATCTGTCCCAACAAGAATGGTATGCGGGGCGAAGGCGCCACGCACGCCTGGATCGAAGCCTATATCCCCGGCAATGGTTGGGTAGGACTGGACCCTACCAACAATTGTATAGCAGATGATCTTCACGTACGCCTGGCCGTTGGTCGCAGCTTCTCCGACTGCTCGCCTGTGAAAGGCACGTATAAGGGGACAGCGGGACAAACACTGGAAGTGGGCGTATCCGTATCTTATGAGAGTGGAAAAACCACCGAAGATACGGCAACGATACTAACCCCTCAGGCCGTACGCAATGGCAACGAATCGGGTGAACAGAACTCTTATCGGCGCTATATGGAGATGATGCAGCAACAGCAGCAACAGCAATAGTCAGAGGACTACTCTATTGCCATAATGGCTCATTTTCCCAGTCACCCGGGACGCTGTTCGCCTACGCCGGCCGCTCCCTTTCCCTGAACTTCCCCCCTTCCGGCGGCCTGTACTTCCCAAATGGCATTTGCAGCAATTTACCCATCCTGTTATGCTCTTCCTCGGCAGGGTATGTATCGATCCCATAATGCAGCGACCGCGTATCGGCCACATAAGCAAAAGTCCCGAACAGCCTGTCCCAGATGGAAAAGATATTCCCGTAATTGGTATCCGTCAGTGGCTGTACATGATGATGATGGACCTTATGCATATCCGGCGACACAATGATCCATGAGATAGCTTTATCCAGCCGCTTTGGCAAGGAGATATTGGCATGATTGAACTGGGACAGCAGCACCGACAGGGATTGATAAAAGAACACCAGCCACAACGGCGCGCCCGTGATGACGACAGCCAGCAAAGTAAAGAGGGCCCGGAAGACGCTCTCACCCGGATGATGCCGGTTCGCAGTCGTCGTATCCACCCAGGTGTCACTATGATGGATCAAATGGAACTTCCACATCCATTTCAGCTGATGCTGCAGCCAATGGATCAGGTACGCCCCGATCAGGTCCAGCAGCAACAACCCCGACAGCGTGAACAGCCACAGGGGCATATTGACAAGATATAACAGACCCATCTTATGTACGCTGCCGTATTGACTGGCACGAACGATCAGCGTGGCAAAGGCAAGATTGACGAGAATGGTCGTCAGTGTAAAGAAGAGATTGAGCCCCGCATGACGCACTTTGCGGTATCGGAAGCGGATGAGCGGCACCACCCCTTCCAGCATCCAGAATAATAAAAGACCTCCCGCGATGATCACGCTGCGTTCCCAGGACTGGATATGGTCGAAATAATAGGCAAGCTTTTCCATGAGGATCCTCCTGCAAAAGGTTTAACAGGAAGTTACTAAAAAAATGCCTAAGCGCCGCCTGCCGAAAAAAAGAGCTTCAAGGCTTCGGCCGTCTCTTCCGGCGCCTCTTCGGGAAAAAAATGCCCGCCCCGGATCGCCTGCCCCCGTACGTCATTTGCCCATCCCCGCCAGATCGCCAGCGGGCCGCCATCCGTATCATACCAGCTATCCAGCGCATTGTCGGCGCTCCAAAGCACGAGCACCGGGCAGTCGATACGGCGGCCATACAACAGGTCATCATGGTCATGCTCATAGTCGAGCGTAGCAGCCGCGCGGAACTCCTCACATATTGCATGTGCATGAGAAGGGTCCCGCAGGGGCTCGACATAGGCTTCCCTGATAAAAGGGGGAAAAACGCCGCCTGGCGATCCCCAGTGCGTGGCTGCATCCTGGATAATGGCCTCAGGCGCGCCGGCGATCAGCTGCTCCGGCAGCGGTTCCGGTTGCGACAGGAGCGACCATGACCAAAATGAGGTGGCAAGTTTTCGGTCAGCCCGGTCCCACGCTTCGCCGATAGGGATGATGTCAAGGACGGCCAGGCGCTCTATCCGGTCGGGATGATCCAGCGCAAGGCGGTAAGCGACCCTTCCCCCACGGTCATGCCCTGCCACAGAAAATCGCGAAAAGCCAAGCTGCTCCATGACGGACACCATGTCCTCCGCCATCGCCCGTTTTGTATAAGGAGTGTGCGCCGCATCGGACATGGGACAGCCGCTGCTGCCATACCCGCGAAGATCAGGGTAGACCACGGTAAAATGTTTCGCCAGCAGCGGGGCCACATCCCGCCACATGAGATGCGTCTCGGGGAAACCGTGCAACAATAATAACCCCGGTCCGGCGCCCAGCTTGCGTAAAAAGATCGTAGTGTCGCGGGTATTGATCTCCATCGTCCGTGAATTATCCAGAGACATGCGTTTATGCTGTATGAAGCAAACCTAATGCCCCGACCGGTCGACCTGCTCCAGCAGCTCGACAGCCCGCTCGGCTTGCGTGGGATACACCATCAGCTTCATGCCTCCCAGCGCCGGGCTGAGAAATGGATCCAGCGTGATCACATGTTCATCCTGCAAATGACAGTTGATACCCGCATCCTGCAGCATGGTGAGGGAGATGTGCGCAGAGATGTAATTGTCAAATGATCGCAATTGAACGAAGTCCATACCCTTAAATTACAAAAAAAATGCCGGGCCTGATGGCCCGGCATACATATGAAAAAGTTAACAATCTTAACTATTCAGCATCAATGGCATCACCAGCATCAGCACCTCCTCATTGTCATCCTGTTCCATCGGTTTGATGATACCAGCCTTCGTAGGCGTAGACAATTCCATCCGCACCTCATCCGAATCTGTAGAACCCAGCATCTCGATCAGGAAGCGCGCATTGAAGGCGATAGCAAGATCCTCTCCATCATACTGGCATTTCATCCGCTCGTTACCCTCGAAAGAGAAGTCCACGTCCTGCGCCGTCAGCTGCAATTCGCTGCCCTGGATATTCAATACCACCTGGTTCGTGCTTTTGTTACTGAAAATGCTCACCCGGCGAAGGGCGCTCTGGAAATCATTGCGGCTTACCACCAGCTTGTAAGGGTTGTCCGCGGGAATGACCACCTTATAATCGGGAAAACGCGCGTCTATCAGCCGGCAGCTCATCTGCGTGGTACCATGCGACACAAAGAGATGGTTGCTGTTATAGCTGATGGTGATCTCGTCCTCGTTGGAAGGCAGGGCGGACTTCAGTAGGTTCAGGGGCTTCTTCGGCACGATCAGGCTGTCGTTCTTGGGACAGCTGACATCCGTACGTTTGTAGCGCACCAGCCGGTGTGCATCCGTAGCCACGAATTGCAGCCCCTTCTTATCCATTTCGAAGAAGACGCCCGTCATGGCAGGACGCAGATCATCATTGCTCACGGCGAACAGGGTCTTGTTAATGGCCGTCACCAGTGCTGAGGACGTTGTGGTGAAAGACGTGGTCTCATCCGTGGCAGGTTCTTTCGGGAAATTATCAGGGTTCTCTCCCATGACCTTATATTTACCGTTGTCGCTGGTAAGCTCCACTGCATAATGCTTGTCGATATTGAAGGTCAGTGGCTGATCGGGAATATTTTTCAATGAGTCCATGAGGATCTTGGCAGGGATGCAGACTTTACCGGTGTCCTTGGCTTCTATTTCCAGGTGGACTTTCATGACGGTCTCCAGGTCGGTGGCCACTACGGTCAGCTTGTTTTTTTCAACTTCAAAAAGAAAATCTTCGAGGATTGGCAAGACGGTATTCGCATTGATGACACCGCTGATCTGTTGCAATTGTTTCAATAAAGCCGAGGACGAAACGATAAACTTCATGGAATGGTATCTTTGAGGCGAAACTACTGATTTTTGGCTAATGGCCAACTTATTCGGCCAGCCGGGCGCCCCGGTTCCCCCAATTGTTAATTTTTTGTGACTAACCCGCCCGGTCCCCCGGAACGAACCGGCCCTTGAATAGCAGGTAACCCCGATAGTACGTAAATTCGCAGGACATGGGATAATTTCTCATGTAAACCATCCCGATGCAGATCCGCAGGCAACAACAATTGTCCCTCGACCAGGCCCTTCAGAAAGCAAGACATTACTGCTCCTACCAGGAGCGTTGCCACTCCGAAGTAAAGGAGAAGCTATATGGTTTCGGGCTGAGAAAAAGCGACGTGGAAGAAGCCCTTTCGCGCCTCATTGAAGAAAACTACCTGAATGAAGAACGCTTTGCCCTTCAGTTCGCCGGCGGCCGCTTCCGCCTGAAGCATTGGGGAAAAGTGAGGATCCGCTACGAACTGAAGCAAAAGCAGGTAGGGGAGTATTGTATCAAAAAAGCCCTTGCCGCTATCAGCGAGGACGACTACGACCGCACGCTGACGAAGCTGACAGCCGACGAATGGGAATCCCGGCAAAAGGAAGAGCCGTTCATCCGCCGCCAGAAAGTACAGGCCTGCCTGGTCCGGAAAGGCTATGAGACCGACAGGATACAGGCCGCCCTGGCAACAATTAAGGAGAAAGAGTAAATTTACACCGCATGCCTCCACTTACCATAACGCTCATTCAACCCGACCTCCGGTGGGAAGACAAGACCGCCAACCTGGAGCTTCTCGGTACCCGCATCGATGCCATAGCAGAGAAAACCCATCTGGTCATCCTGCCGGAGATGTTCAGCACAGGCTTCAGCATGCGGCCCGAAGCCCTGGCCGAGCCCATGAACGGACCGGCCGTCACCTGGATGAAGCAAATGGCGGCCCGCAAAAAGGTCATCCTCACAGGCAGCCTGATCATCGAAGAAAAAGGCCGTTATTTCAATCGCCTGATCTGGATGCTCCCCAATGGCCAATATGGCACTTATGACAAAAGGCACCGCTTCGCCTATGCAGGCGAGCACGAACAGTATACCGCCGGCCACAAGCGCCTGATCGCCTCCGTCAATGGCTGGAAGGTCAACCTCCAGGTCTGCTACGACCTCCGCTTTCCTGTCTGGTCCCGTCAGCAGCTGCAGGAACCCTTGGAACTTTCGGCGGCGCCGCACCCCCTGCCACCCGGCACCCCCCTCGAACCCGAATACGACCTCCTCGTCTACGTCGCCAACTGGCCCGAACGGCGCAGCCACGCCTGGAAGACCCTCCTCCAGGCCCGGGCCATCGAAAACCAGGCCTACGTCGTGGGCGTCAACAGGGTAGGCGACGACGGGAATAATATCTACCACAGCGGCGATTCCATGATCGTCGATCCGCTCGGAGCCGTTTTATACCACGCACCGAAGGAAGAATCGATCTTTACCTGTACTTTGCAGCAGGAAAAACTGGAAGAGGTTCGCACCCGCTTCCCGTTTTGGCAAGATGCCGACCATTTCGAGATTGATCCATAAGGCCAGCTCCTGGTCGGCATCTTGATTAGAGTCTAGATAAACCCTGGCCTGGCCGTCAGGCCAACCCGACCTAAAAAAACCCCAATCCTAACCGTCAGGTCAACCACCCTTAAAACAACCCAAAAAGCATGTCCACCGCCTTCATCGCCCGCGAGATCTTCACAGGACAAACCATCGAAACAGGCAAAGCCGTCCTCGTCCATGACGGAAAGATCACAGGCATCGTATCCCAAAAAGACATACCCCCCGGCTATAGAACAAAAGAGCTCCCCGGCTACATGCTCGCACCCGCCTTCATCGACCTCCAGATCTATGGCGGCAACGGCCGCCTCTTCTCTGCAGACCTTACCACCGACGCGCTGGAAGCCGTCTACGAATACTGCCTCCAGGGAGGCTGCACGCAATTCCTCATAACCCTCGCCACCAACTCGATAGAAAAATTCCTGCAAAGCATGGAAGTGGCCCGCAACTACCAGGCAGGCGGCGGCAAAGGCCTCCTGGGCATCCACCTGGAAGGCCCCTATATCAATCCTGCTAAAAAAGGCGCCCATGTCGAAAGATGTATCAAAAAACCCACCGTCGCGGAGATACGTCAGCTCCTGGAAAGAGGGAAAGGCATCTTTAAAATGATGACCCTGGCGCCTGAACAATGCGACCGGGAATGTATCGCGCTCCTCCTGGAAAATAATATAGTCGTCTCCGCCGGCCACAGCAACGCCCGCTATGGAGAAGCCATCGACGGCTTCTACCAGGGTATCACCGCCGCCACCCATCTTTTCAACGCCATGTCCCCGCTGCAGGGACGCGAGCCCGGCATGGTCGGCGCCATCTATGACAACCCTGATGTCCGCTGCAGCATCGTCTGCGATGGCATTCACGTGGATTTCGCCTCCGTGCGCATCAGCAAAAAGATCATGGGCGACCGCCTTTTTTTCATCACGGACGCCGTCACCGAAGTGCAATACGGAGAATACGTGCACGTCTTCAAAGGCGACCGCTTCACCCTTCCCGACGGGACACTGTCCGGTTCCGCCCTCACCATGCTGCAGGCAGTAAAGAATGGAGTGGAAAAAGTAGGCATACCCTTGCCCGAAGCGCTACGCATGGCCTCCCTTTATCCTGCCACCGTTATGGGACTGGAGAAAAAATGGGGCAGCATCCAGCCCGGCGCCCGGGCCGACCTCATCCTGCTCGACGACCAGCTCAATCTGCTGCAGGTGATCGTGGACGGGGAGGCTTAATTACCACCAACAACAATGATCTAAACAACAGGAAAGATCTACAAGCCAAACCTGATAGTGGCCAGCGCCCCCTTCCCCGGTCCTTCACTGGTGAGATCGATGGCGCCTTCATGGCTTTCCGCAATGGTCCGGCAATGATACAGGCCTAGCCCGGAGGCGGAGGATTTCGTGGTAAATCCCCGCTGGAACAGCCGCGTAGCGGTGGCTTCATCAAACCCTTTGCCGCTGTCCCGGACCTGCAGGACCAGGAGGCCGTCCTGCCTGTGTATCCGCAGGGAGATGGTCTTTATGGCGGCATCGATATCTATGGCTTCAATGCTGTTCTTCAGAATGTTTAGGATCAGCTGCATGAGCCTGGTCCGGTCGCCTTTTATCACCGGCGGTTCTTCGGGAAGGTCCAGGGAGATCGCAATACTGCTCTTATCCACGGAAGCAAAAAGCATGGATATACAATCGTTGATGATAGTCCGGAAGTTCACCGGCTTCCGCTCGTGCGACTCCTGGCCGGAGATATACTGCCGCTGGATATTGAGGATCTCCTGGATCTGGGAGATGATATGCAGCTGTTCGGTGATGGAGCTACGCATCTCCTCCTGGTGGTGCCGTTGCGTTTTGGAGATGCTACCCGTCAATGTTATGACGGCGCCGGCCTTGGACTCGCCAATGGCCGTCACCAGCGCCGGCCGCTGCCCTTCAAAAAAACCGGCCAGCTTTTCCAGCTTGTCGGCACTGTCCTCTTCCAGCAATCGCCGGATACGGGTCAGGTAAGCGCCAAAGCCAACCACCGCGTTGCCAATGTCATGGAGCACGTCCGAAGCGATCTCATATTTCCCCTGCGCCACCGCCTTATCCAGCAGTACCGCTATCTGCTGCTCCAGTTTCTTTTTCTGCGCCTTGACCATACCCATGCGGATCCTGTGGAAAGCGACGATGCTGCCGGTGACACAGATGATCATCACCAGCCTGAACCACCAGGTTTGCCAGAAGGGGGGCGTGATCGTTAGCCGGATGCTGGTGATGGCCTCGGACCATTTGCCGTCATTGGTCAGCCCCCTGACCTTGAACACATAGGCGCCCGGGTCCAGGTTAGTATAGGTGGCCCTGCGCCTGGAGCCTATATTATTCCATTTTTTGTCGAACCCTTCCAGCATGTAAGCATATTGCTTTTTTGCCGGGACTGTGTAATTCAGGGAGGCAAATTCGAAGGATATGACAGCGCTTTTATGTGATAGCGTGATCTCCCTTGTATCCGTGATGGCCTGCTGCAGGGGAGAGACACTTTTATCATCCGAAATAGCAACGTCCTTATTGAAGAGCTGGAAATTCGTCACCAGGAGGGGTGGGTCGAACGCCGCAGCTTTGATGCTGTCAGGGTAAAAGACGTTGAAGCCGTTGACACCGCCGAAATACATGGCGCCGTTGACGCTTTTAAAGCAGGAATGGGCTTTGAACTCATTGGACTGCAAACCATCCGCCGCAGAGAAATTAGTGAAGGTCCGGTTCGTAGGTTCAAAGCGGGAAAGTCCACCATTGGAGCTGATCCAGAACTTTCCGTTATTATCTTCCAGGATACCAAAAACAATGTCGCTGGGCAGCCCATCCTTCGAAGTATACACCGTACAATGGCCCGTCCCCGGGTCCAGCAGGTTCAATCCGACGGTCGTACAGATCCATATGCGACCACGACTGTCCTCATAGATATGATGGATGGAATTGCTGCTGAGGCTGGCGCTGTTGTCCGAATGCCGGTAATGCGTGAAAGTCCCGGTCCGCTTGTCGAGCCTGTCCACACCGCCATCGAAGGTGCCGATCCACAAATATCCTTTACGGTCCTGCAGCAGGGTGACCACCCGGTCACTGCTGAGAGAATTGGCACGGGTGCTGTCATTCCGGAAGCACCGGAAGCGGTGTTTTTGCCGGTCATACAGGTTAAGCCCGTCCCCATAAGTGCCGATCCACATGTCATTGTCACTGTCCACCAGCATGGCCAGCACATTATCGCCGCTGATGGAGGTGGTGTCTCCGGCGACTTTCTTCAGATGCCGGAATGTATGTTTAGCCGGATCATACACCGTGGTGCCATCCATACAGGTGCCCATCCATACTTTGTTATCCGCGTCCTCCTGTACACAGATGACATAATTCCCGCAAAGGCTGTTCGGGTCATTCTGCCGGTGCGTGAAATGTTCAAAGGTCCCTTTTTTCGGGTCGAACAGGTCAACACCCCCGCCATCCGTAGCAACCCATACCAGGCCATTGCGGCTTTCATGGAAGCCCAGGATGCTGTTGTTGGCAAGCCCATCCGGGTCGGAGCTGTGCACATAGTGCGTGAACAAATTTGCATTTTTGTTATACAGATTGATGCCTCCGCTATAAGTGCCTACCCACAAATTGTTCCGGTTGTCCTTATAGAGGGAGTGGATGGAATTATTGCTCAGGCTGCTACGGTCGATATCATCCTGCACATAGTTACTGAACACCTCCGAAGGAAGATGCAGAATGGACAACCCGCCATTCTCCGTGCCGATCCACAGATTTTCCTTGTCATCTTCTGCCAGGCTGAATACAATGTCCCGCGCCAGGCTGTTGGCGTTATGCGGGTCATGCTTAAAATGCCGGAATGTATTGCCGGAAGGGTCCATCAGGTCCAACCCCCCGCCCCTGGTGCCGATCCACAGCCGGTGACGGCTGTCCTCGAAGATCCTCCAGACAGCATTCAGCGCGAGGGAAGTAGCATCCTTGTCATTGTGCACATACCTGGTGAAAGAATGGTCTCTTGGATTGAACAGGCAAAGCCCCCCTTGCGAAGAACCGGCCCATATACGGTGATGGCTGTCCTCGAAAACGTGGGTGATGTCATTGCCGCTGATGCTGTGCGGATCAGAACTGTTATAGGCATAGTTGGTATATACACCCGTCAGGGGATCCAGCATGTCCAGGCCCCCTCCATTCGTGCCGATCCATATGTTCCCCTGGCTGTCCTGCATCAGGCTGTTGATAAAATCACTGGAAAGGCCCCCCCTTCGCCGTTGATCATGGCCATACCGGGTGAACCGCCCCTTCTTACTGTCAAATTGGTTGAGCCCTCCACCCCAGGTGCCGATCCAGAGCCTTCCCTGCTTATCTTCTATGATGCTGGTGATGAAATTATTGCTGAGGCTGCCCGGGTCGCCCGCCGTATTCTTATAGACCGTAAAGGTGTAGCTGTCGTACTTATTCAATCCGTCGCGGGTGCCAAACCACATGAACCCCCGCGTATCCTGCAGGATACAGGTGACATTGCTCTGGGATAACCCTTGTTCAGTGCTCAGGTGCGCAAACCTGATCTGCTGCTTTTGAGAAAAGGCCGTTGTACCTGCCAGGTGGAACAAAAGCCATAACAGGCACCGGGAGACCTTCATAAAAGGGCGTCGCCAGGACATAAGATAATAATTTTATTGCTGCAGGAGGAAAGGTCGTTGTTCTAAACGGGGGCTACGGCTTTCTATGCCCGGAAGAACAATATAACTTGGAAAATTAGTGGTTATCCTTAGTAATACGTATCGTATCTCATTTACCCGCCGCCAGTGACTGCAACCTGGAAAAAAGATAATGCTCCGCACCGGGCTCGAACCCCGACTGCTGGTATACCACCACCCCCTTATCCACGATAAGGGACAGGGGCGGGTTCGTATAATGGAATGCCTGCTGAAGATCACCATTCACATCCGCATATACATCGAATGCCCATTCATTCTGCAAAGCCGTGTTCCGCATATGACTGAGCAGATTGCCCTGGTCTACGCATAGCGCCAGCAGGGTAAAGGACAGCGGCCGCTTCAATTTGGCATATTGCTGGCTGATAGCCGTCAGCTCCCGGATGGAAACCTCCGAATTGATCGACCAGAAACACACCAGCACCAACGGCGCCCCGCCTTTCACCGAAGCATAGCTGACCATCTTTCCTTTCATATTCTTCAGCTGCACGGAATCCAAGGCGCTCTGAGCCCTTGCCGGGGCCATTGCAGCCGATACAAGAGAAAAAGAAAGCAGGAATATTTTGCTGACAGGTGACATGCGGGACACTAAAAATACGAAACTTTGCCCAGAGGTGGAGGCATGCGTCGCCCTGGGGCTAATGTAGCCGATGGACCTTGCCGGAAAGGGGTATGACAATGGATAAGGTACAGCCATTCCCGGGGGAAGATACGATATCCGCTTTCCCGTTGTAGGACTCCACCCTGTTGAAGATATTGGTGATACCGATGCCCTTCTTTTTTTGCTGAACGTCGAACCCGACGCCATTGTCGATGATCAGCAGGGAGACGCTCCGAAGGGCGGTGCTCAGCCGGATCATGATGCTGTTGGCTTTGGCATGTTTGTAGATATTGCTTAGCTGTTCCTGCACGATACGGAAAAGGGTCTCTTTGATAGGCGGGGGCAGGAGCTCTTCCTGCATGCTGGTCGCATCCAGCTCAACCTCCTGGTTGTAATTGTAATTTTCGATCAGGTGTTTCAGCTCGTCCCTAAGGTCTTTTTCCGAGAAGCGCGGCATCACCATATGATGAGAAAGATTGCGGGCTTCCTGGATGGCCTTGACCAGGCTCTGGCGGCAGCTTTCAATGATGTCGAGGTTGTTCTCAGGCTCCTCCAGGTAATACCCCAGTTTTAAATTCACAGAAGCCAGGATCTGGTTGATATTATCGTGTAATTCCCGCCCCAGCGTATTCCGCTCCATTTCCTGCGTTTGCAGGATGACCCGGGTGATCTCTTTTTGTTGCTCTAGCCGGCTTTTCAGCCGCTCTTCTTCCATCTTTCTTTTTTCCGCGATCAGCTTTTTCTGCTCCGTGATATCCACGAATACCCCGATCACCCGGACGGCTTTGCCCGCGTCATCCCGCAGGGTATACACCCGGTCAAGCACGGTGCCATAATTGCCGTCCGGAAGCAATATCCGTAGTTCATCTTCCCAGGAGACAGCGGCATTTTCTTTCACCTTCTGCAATCTTGTTGTCATCCGCTTCCGGTCATCCGGATGTATCCGGCTTGTCCATTCGCCCAGGTCAGGGACAGGGCGGGCCGGATCATAGCCCAGCAGGGTAAAGAAGTTCTCGCTCCACCATATGCTGTCAGTCGCCAGGTCCCAATCCCATAAGGCATCTTTGGTCGCCCTGGAAATGGTCTGAAAACGCTCGTTCGATCGGCGGATGGATTCCATCGCCTCCTGCTTTTCCCTTTCCACCCGGTGTTGCCTGATCGCCGTTTCAATGGCGGCGGGCAACCTTTGGAGCCTGTCCTTTAAAACATAATCGTCCGCCCCCGCCTTGATGATCCCTGCAGCAAACTCTTCTGACACAGTGCCCGTCACCAGGATAAAAGGAATATTCTCCGGCCGCTGCCGTACGATCTGTAACGCATCTCTCGCGTCGAACTGCGGCACGGAATTGTCCGCCGTGATAATGTCCGGCCGGAAATGTTCCAGCTCCTGTAAGAATTTCTCTTTTGTCATTGCCAGGCAAAATACACACGAAGGAATGTCCTTTTGCAGCAATCGTTGAATGATCTCTGCATCGTAGACATCGTCTTCCAGCATCAGTACCTTTAGAGTGTCGGCCATGGTGTTTGCTGTTGCAGGGGTGGTTGATTTAATAGGAGCCAGTAGAACCCCAGGTTTTTTATCGCCTCCGCAAATCTTTCAAAATTCACCGGCTTCACGATGTAGCTGTTCACACCCAGGGCATAGCATTGCTGTATATCCGGGTCTTCCTTGGACGAGGTCAGTATGACCACAGGCGTTGTCCTCGTGCGTTCGTCCGCCTTCATGCGCTGCAGCACTTCTATCCCGTTGACCTTTGGCATCTGGATATCCAGCAACACTACTTTCGGGGGCAAGGCGACATCCCGCACCCCTTCGTATTGCCCCCGGGCAAACAGGAAATCCAGCGCCTCCTCCCCATCCCTGACATGGACCAGGTTGTTGGCAAAACGGTTCTTCCTGAACTCACGGATGGCAAGCTCTGCATCCGTCATGTTGTCTTCCACCAGTAATACGTCGACAGAGTTCATATGATATATATTTATTCAGCAGGTAATGAAAAAGTGAAGCAGGCGCCGTTACCCGGCTCACCGTCCGCCCAGACAGATCCCCCATGTTTGGAAATGATCTTTTCCACCAGCGCAAGCCCGATGCCGGTGCCCTCGAACTGCTCCGAACTATGCAGGCGCTGGAAGACCCTGAATAGCTTGCTCCTGTATTTGTTGTCGAAGCCCACGCCATTGTCCTTCACGAAAAAAGCGATCTGCCCTTCATGGTCGTAGCTACCCACCTCGATACGGGCCGGCTTCCTGTCGGCGCTGTATTTGAGGGCATTTGAAATGAGATTCACCCACACCTGCCTGATGGCGGCCAGATCTCCCCTTACTCTGGGAAGAGGATGGACCTCCCATTCTATGGAAGATGCATCCAGTCCGGCCGTCAGCTCTTCTGTCACATCCCGCACCATCGACGGCGTAGGTATCGTCGTCTTGATGATGTCCTGCCGGCTGGTCCGGGAAAAGGCCAGCAGATCGTCGATCAGCCGCCCCATTTTCTGGGCATTATTAATGATCACCGAAGTGATCCGGAGCGCCTCCGCATCCAGCTTGCTGCTGTATTCCTCTTCCAGGATGCTGGCAAAACCCGTAATGCCCCGCAAAGGGGCCCGGAGGTCATGAGAGACCGAATACGCAAACGCCTCCATTTCCTTAGTGGCCGTCTGCAGCTGCGTAGTACGAAGGTTGATCCGGCTTTCCAGCTCTTCGTTCAATTTATGCAGCTCATACTCTGCCTTCTTCCTGTCGGTGATATCCGCCCTTATCGCAACATATTGATAGGGCTTTCCTTTTTCATCCAGGAAAGGGACGATCGTCGTGTCCACCCAGTAGATGCTTCCGTCTTTGGCCTTGTTCATTAATTCGCCCCGCCAGATCTTTCCCCCCGCGATCGTAACCCATAAATTGCGGATATACTCACCCGGATGGTAGCCCGAATTGATGATACGATGGTCCTGGCCGATCAGCTCTTCCGCATTATATTTTGATATCTTGCAAAAATTATCGTTCACATGCGTGATGATCCCCTTCTGATTCGTGATGGCCACGATGGCAGATTCGTCCAGGGCATATTTATAGTCCGAGATCTCCTTGATGCTCCTGTTCAACGCATCCGTTCGCTCCGCCACACGCAGCTCCAGCGTCTCATTTAGCTTTTGTATCTCCTCCCGTACCTTTCTCTGTTCGGAGATATCCCGGATAAAGCCAATAAAATGCCGGCGACCCTGGCGGACCGCCGGCGAAATGCGCAGCGCTACTTCCAGCTCGGCGCCGTTCTTATCGAGCGCTTGTATCTCGATGGTTTTTCCTGATACCGTACTTTCACCCGTCTCAAGGAACCGGGCCAGTCCTTTTTGATGTGCTTCGCGAAATCGGTGCGGAACGATCATTTCACCCAGGATCTTGCCAGTGACCTCACTGGCGGTCCAACCGAATATTGCTTCCGCCCGGGGATTCCATTTGCTGATCCTGCCGTGTTCGTCCATGACAATGATGGCATCCGGCGCGGCATCGAAGATCGTCTGTATCTGGGCCTCGTTATCCCTGCTTTGCGCTTCGGCTTGCTTCCGTTGAGAGATCTCTGCTTCCAGCTCCTGCGATGTTCTCAGGGAAAAGGCCTGGGGCAGCAGCTTGATCAGCGAGAAGACAGTGATCCAGCTGAGCACGCCCGTGATAAGACGCACAAGGGCATTCAGCCGGTACACAGGCAACCAGAACGCAATTGCATCCAGGAAATGCGTGGACCCGCATGCCAGGATGAATGCCGCGAAAAGGAAATATAATTTAATGAATGGCAGACCCTGCTTTTTGGAGATGTACCGGATGATCACCAGGGGAATGCTGAAATAGGCAGACCAGATCAAAAGATCACTGACGATATACAGCCATCCGTGGAACTCGGTCCACCGACCGCAATGCCATCTGGGCGGCCAATCTGAATCGTCAAAAAGGCGGGTAAAGAAGTCGGTTATTTGCCGGAACATTGGTCTTGAAAACTTTTTCTTTTAGTATGGTTTCAAATACTAATTCAGCGCCTCAAAAGTTTTGCAACACCGGTTGTGTGAGAGTCAAGAAGAGACAGAAGTTAACACAAATACCTGATTTGATCAAATAAATATCCGGCAGGCTTCGGGAGCAGCCTTACTTCTTATTGACGTTTTGCAGCTGGATCAGCTCGCGGGCCTTGGCAGTTTTGAAATCCAGCCCCTTCAAAATGGCATCGCTGGTAGGCAGCGCCGCCACATCCGGCAAAACCCCATGCCCATCCTTCTGCCGCGTTTTATCCACGACCAGCCGGAACCTGGGCAGCCGGAACCGTACCCCCGTCCCGGGCAGCGTCACATCCGGGATCATCCAGGCGGTATTACCATAATAGCCGCCCCCGGTCTCCTCACCCACGATGGTGACATTCTTTTGCCCTTTCAATGCACCCGCGAACAGACAGGTGGCAGAAAAAGAATTGCCCCCGGTAAGGATGTATACCCGGCCGTCAAAATGATCTCTCCGCATCGGACGGAAATAATGCCGCTCGAAATACCCGAAATGATATTTCCCATCGCCGCGGCGGCGGCTGACCATATTCATCAGCACCCGGTATAAAAAGCTGTTCTCTATGTATTTGTCATATTTGCTATGGCGGTGCAACGCATATAAAGAGTCGGCTACCTTAAACTTCTTGTCGATCAGATACCGGGTGAGGAGCGTAGAGTTGGTCGCATCCCCGCCGCCATTGATCCGGACGTCGATCACCAAATTCTGTACATGCTTTTGCGACAGCGTCCGAAAGCTCCGGCGGAAAAATCGGCGCAGATGATTCCCATGCTCGAAAGTGTTCAGGGCCATGAATCCCGTGGTATTGGTGCTGTCCAGCTGCAGGTTGCGGGTAAGAAAGGCCTCCCGCTCTTTCCGTTGCTTCCGCTTTGGCTCCCGGGCCAGGCCGGGCCTTCTCTCCCCTTCGGGCGCACGCAACGACCTTGCCTTGTGGGAAGTGTCCGGCCGGGGATCATATTGCGTAATAAGCGCCTGCCGCAACAGCTTTGCCGAATCCAGGTAGGTGATGGAATAAGTGGGCGTATCGCCGATCACCTGCTTGTACCAGTAGCCGAAGTTAAGCCCCGTGCTCAGGTATTGGTATTTACCCGTGAGATTATACCCATCGCTGACAAAATAGTTGAATAAGGTATCCGTCAGCTGGGACGTGCTCCATCCGTTGATGCTCTTGATGACCACCCCCCGCTTCAGCAGGGAATCCTTCCGGTTCAGGTTCGCGGACACCACCATCGTGTCCTTCCAGCATTTCAGGATCAATGGGAATTGCGGCAGCTTCGCCGTGTCCAGGAAATGGCTATAGGCCCTGGAGCTGCGGATAGACGTATGCCCGCAATCCACCTTGGCGATGACATAGCTCAGCAGCGTCCTGAACTGGGGCTCGGTCATGGAATCCCTGATACCCGCAAAACCCTTGTCGAAATAAAAGTTCATGCTGTCCCTGGAGGTATACCAGTAAAGACTGGGATGCATTTCCTCCAGGATATGGCGGAAGAGCTGGTAGTCGTTCCGGAGGACCGCAGGCGCATATTTTCTGTCCGGGCTGAACGCCTGCTTCGACGTCCCGCAGGAACCGATGACCACGGATAAGCATAATATAAGATGGTACAGACTTTTTTGCATAGTAAGGTCATTTGCCGGCAAAAGCATTCCAACCCTGCGCGGTAATATCAAACGTATTACCCCCCTTGGTAATTATCTTAGCCCCCTTCTCCGGCTCCGTCATATAGCCAATGACGCTGATCTGTTCATTCAGCACCAGCTTGTCATAATCCTGTTGGGGGACGGTGAACAGCAGCTCATAATCTTCCCCGCCGCTCAGGGCGCAGGCCGTCGGGTCCAGCTCGAACTTATAGGCGGCATTGCGCGTATCCTCCGCAATGGGGATCTTCTCCTCGTACAGCACACAGCCCAGCTCGCTCTGACGGCAGATATGCAGGATCTCCGAGCTGAGCCCGTCACTGATATCCATCATGGAGGTAGGCACGATCTCAGCCTGCTGGAAGAACGCAACCACGTCCTTCCTCGCTTCGGGTTTCAGCAGCCGCCCGATCACATATTTCTCTCCTTCCAGGTCCGCCTTTACCTGCGGGTTTTCCAAAAAGATCTTTTTTTCCCTTTCCAGCAGGATAAGCCCGATATAAGCCGCCCCAAGGTCACCCGTACAGCAAAGCAGGTCGCCCTTCCTGGCCGTGCTGCGCTTCACGAACTTGTCAGGGCTCACTTCACCGATGGCCGTGACGGAGATGATAAATCCTTTCTGAGAGCTGGCCGTATCCCCGCCCACCAGGTCCACACCATATCTGTCACAAGCCGCATACACGCCTTCGTAGAACTCATCCAGCGCTTCCAGGCTTACCCGGTTGCTGATGCCGATGCTCAACGTCATCTGCGTGGGAGTGGCATTCATTGCATAGACGTCGCTGAGGTTCACCACCACGGATTTATAGCCTAAATGCTGAAGGGGCGTATACATCAGATCGAAGTGAACACCCTCGATCAAAAGATCGGTCGTCACCACCGACTGCTTGCCGAAATGATCGATCACCGCAGCATCGTCGCCTACACCCACGATGGTGCTGGCATTATGTATCTCAATATTCCTGGTAAGATGCTCTATCAGCCCAAACTCACCTAAAGACGATATTTCAGTCCTGCTCTCGCTCATGCGCTCGTATATTTAGCTCAGTTTATAAGAAGGATCATTCACCACTTTCAACAGCTCGTCATGGATCTTCCCGTTGCTGGCAAGTATATGCGGCTGGTAAGGCGAATACCGGCGCCCCGTAAAATCCGTGACCCGGCCCCCGGCCTCTTCCACGATCAGGAAGCCCGCCGCACTGTCCCAGGCCGACAGCTTGTGTTCATAAAACCCGTCGAACCTGCCGGCAGCTACCCAGCAAAGATCGATGGCCGCCGAGCCCAGCCGGCGCACCGGCACCCCGGCCCGTATCAGCCGGGAAAACACCTCCAGCGGCCCATTCGCCTCATCGAGATACGAATAAGGAAAGCCCGTCACCAGGCACGCCTTGCCGACAGACGCCTCATCGCTGACATGTATCTTTTTATCATTGAGGGTAGCCCCATACCCTTTCTGCGCAAAAAAGAACTCGCGGATAAAAGGATTGTACACAGCCCCCAGGATCATCTCGCCATCCTGCTCCACACCTACGGAAACACAGCACAACGGCAGGCCGTTGGCGAAATTCACCGTGCCGTCAATAGGGTCGATGATCCATTTGAACGAAGAATCCATCGTAATAGCCCCAGCCTCTTCGCTAAGGATATAATGATCCGGAAAATCCTGCCTGATGACCTCGAAAATGGCCTTTTCTGAAGCATGGTCCGCCTCCGTAACCAGGTTATTAACGCCTTCCTTGTTGGAAATAGTGAACTCGCCCTGGAAAAATTTCTGCATCACAGCCGCCCCTGCCTCAACAGCCCTTATTAATGTTGATTTTAGCATCCGCAAATATACAACCCGTCTCCATCATTAGATATTTTAGCTTTACTTCGTGCATCAACCATGACACTGTCCGTCATCATAGTCAGCTACCAGGTGAAATACTTCCTCGAACAATGCCTTTTCTCTGTGGAAAAAGCCTTGCAGGGTATCACGGAAGGGACGGAGATCATCGTCGTTGACAACAACTCCTCCGACGGGACGCTGGAATATCTTCGCCCCCGCTTCCCCAAGGTGAGATTCATAGCCCTTCCCGATAACCAGGGATTCTCCCGGGCCAACAACCATGGGCTGCAGGAGGCAAAAGGAAGATACATCCTCTTCCTCAATCCCGATACCATCCTGCCCGAAGACGCCTGCCGGACCTGCTTATCTTTCATGGCTTCCACACCTGGCATCGGTGCTGCCGGCGTCCGAATGATCGATGGCAGCGGACAGTTTTTGAAAGAGTCCCGCCGGGGCTTTCCCACCCCCTGGGTGGCCTTTTGCAAGCTCTCCGGCCTGACAGCCCTTTTCCCGAAGTCCCGCTACCTGGCCGGGTATTATCTTGGCCACCTACCGGAAAAAAAGTCCCATCCCGCCCCCATACTCTCCGGCGCCTGCATGTGGGTGGACAGGGCCGCATTGGATAAAGCAGGCCCATTCGACGAACAGTTCTTCATGTATGCGGAAGACATCGACCTGAGCCATCGCATAGAAAAGGCAGGTTTTACCAATTATTATATTGCAGACACGACCATCCTCCATTTCAAAGGGGAAAGCACCCGCAGGGATGCCCGTTATGTAAAGCTATTCTACCAGGCCATGGCCCAATTCCGCCGCAAACATTTCAAAGGATTCCGCTCGCGTCTTTTCAACAGCCTGCTGGAGATCGCCGTCTGGCTGAGAGTGCGCCTGGCGCCCGGGACCGCCCGGACCACGACTTCCACGAATTACGACATGATCCTCACCGAGAACAATGACCACTCTTTTAAACAGATGATAGAAGCGCTCGAAGGTCCATACAGGAGGAAAAGAGTGCTGATCCATGCCGGCGCCAGCGGCTCCGCCGTCGGCAGCCCCTCGGCGGAAGAACAAGGCATCGCCATCACGATGCCCGTCAGACGTTGAGCTCCTTATATTCCAGCACATACTCCAGGCTCTTTCGCACCAGCAGGTAGACCACCAGCAATACCGCCGCCCATACGAAGACAAACAGCTGCGTCCCGCCCCGGAGGATCTGCCGGGACAAAAAGCCGCCCGCCAGAAGCCTGTTCAGCTCCCCATGCACCAGCCAGCGATCCACCATGGCCGGCAGCACCAAAAATGCAGGGAACATGATAGCCCGGCCCACCCAGCCCGTGACCAATATGAAAGCCCGGACAAGCGCCGGCACACAGAGGAGCAGCACCACCAGCAAACCCGCTCCCGCAACAACATAGTGATTGCTTCCATCCGGCCGCTGGAACAACTGACGGAAGGCGGCCGTCTCATCCCCTCCACCCGCCAGGGCGGCCATGATCCGGGGAAAAGGAAGCGCGGCAAAGACCATCGTGAAACCAAGGGACTGCTTCTCCGGAGGATTGTCCGGCTGCATCAAACCCCAACCTACCCAGATAGCCAGGTAGTTCACCAGCGGTCCCGCCAACCAGGCAAACGCCTGCTCATACATATGCCCCATGTTGCAGGCCGTACAGGCAGACCAGCTGTCAAAGGCCCGGTTGCCCAGGCAGCCGCACACCGCAGTGGATGCCCAGAAATGCGCCCAGTCATGAATTTCGTGGATTAAGAATACAAGGCAGAAAAAACAAAGGAACGATGCAGGAGAGAGTTTTACCTTCATGGAAATAAATGTAACAAAATTATCATCCAAAACCTTAATTTTGGCCGCAAGCGAACTATGCCTGTGGTGAACCACAGGCTCACTGGCCGAAGGCGAAATCTTACTCAATGGCGTTGATTGAAATTCAATTACCCAAATCATTGGCAAAAGCATTACGGTTGCCCCAGAAATCTCCCCGGCGGCAGCAGTTGAAGGTATTGAGGAAACTCCTCAAAAAAGCCCGCTTCACAGAGTTCGGCCAGCAATACAGGTTCGATGAGATCCTCCTGAGCAAACACCCTGGCAAGAAATTTCAGGAGATGGTCCCCACCTTCGACTACAATAAGATCTATGATGCCTGGTGGCATAAGACCCTTGAAGGCAAGGCCGACATATGCTGGCCCGGGAAGATCAAGTACTATGCGCTCTCCTCCGGCACATCCGAAGCCGGCAGTAAATATATACCCATCACCAATGACCTCCTGCGTGGCAACAGGATCGTTATGATCAAGCAGCTGCTGACGCTGCGCGGCTATCACGACATCCCCGTGAAAAGCCTCGGTAAAGGATGGTTGATGATCGGAGGCAGCACCAGCCTGCAAAAAGGCACCGGCTATTACGCAGGGGACCTCAGTGGCATCACGGCCCGGAAAGTCCCTTTCTGGTTCCAGCCTTTCTACAAGCCCGGCAAAAAGATCGCCCGCAATACGGACTGGACCAAGAAGCTGGAAGAGGTGGTACAGCTGGCCCCCCAATGGGACATCGGCTTTGTCGTGGGCGTCCCCGGCTGGATCCAGCTCTGCATGGAAAAAGTGATCGAGCGGTATAACCTCAACAACATCCATGAGATCTGGCCCAATATGGCATTCTTCGTCCACGGCGGCGTCTCCTTCGAGCCCTATAAGAAAGGCTTCGAAAAACTGCTGGGCAAACCCATCACCTATATCGAGACCTACCTCGCTTCAGAAGGTTTCATCGCTTACCAGGACCTGCAATATGCCAAAGGCATGCGCCTGGTGACCAACCAGCATATCTTCCTGGAATTTGTTCCTTTCGACAGCAGGAATTTCGACCAGGACGGCAATCTCGTGGAGAACCCGGAAGCATATATGATCCATGAGGTGGAAGAAGGAAAGGACTATGCCATCCTGCTGAGCACGAGTGCAGGGGCCTGGCGCTACCTGATAGGCGACACCGTCCGCTTCGTGGACAAATCCCGCAGTGAGATCATTATCACCGGACGGACCAAACACTACCTCAGCCTGGTAGGCGAACACCTCAGCGTCGATAACATGAACAAGGCCGTCCAGCTCACCAGCGAAGAGCTGAATATCTCGATCCCCGAGTTCACGGTGGCAGGCGTACCCCATGGCCTCTTTTTTGCACACCAATGGTGGGTAGCCACCAACGATCAGGTCGATCCTGAAGTGCTGCGCACAAGGATCGATGCGAGACTGCGGGAGCTGAACGACGACTACGCCGTCGAACGGGACAGCGCGCTCAAAGACGTTTACGTACAGGTCCTGTCCGAAGAAAGGTTCATGGAGTTCATGCGACTGAAAGGCAAGATAGGCGGACAGCATAAATTCCCCCGGGTGCTGAAAGGCAAGATGCTGCAGGACTGGCAGAAATTCCTGGAAACAGGCGCCATCTGATGTATTCTCCCGACCTTTGCAAGCTATAAGGCACAAACGCAAACTATGACAGAAGCCGTATTGAAAGGGTTAGCATTGGGATTCGTACTTGCTTTATCGGTAGGACCGATCATTTTTACCATTATCAAACAAAGCCTGAATAATGGCCACAAAGGCGGCTTCAGCTTCGTGGCCGGCGTCTGGGTCAGCGATATCGTCCTGGTCGTGCTCAGCAACACCGTCAGCGCCCTGGTCAACCAAATGCTGGAACACAAAAGCGCCATCGCCATCGCCGGCAGCGCCTTCCTCGTTTCCATGGGCGTCTATTTTGCCTTCTTCAAAAAAGCGCACCTCCCCAAGGACGCAGATGGAAAAGAGATCCGCTTCCGCAAAAGGGATATGGCCCGCATCTTTGCCTCCGGCTTTATTATCAATACCCTCAATCCCGGCGTCATCCTCTTCTGGCTGGGCAATGCCACCGTGCTATCGGTCGATCACACTTTGCAGGAACGTATTATTATTTTTTCTGTCTGCCTGCTCATCAATATGGCCGCCGACGTGGCGAAGGTCATGATGGCCGGTAAACTCCGCACGAAGATCACCCTGCGCGCCCTCACCATCGTCAACAAGATCTCCGGCTCGCTCCTCATCATCTTTGGACTCGCGCTCGTACTTTTTTCTAAAAAGATCATGCACTAGGACAGACCACAGGGAGCTTCGTCGGAGAACTTCGTCAGGGCTGCTTCGTCACGCCCTTCCTCGTTCGTACCCTTCGTACCCTCGGGTACTTCACACGCTCAGAACTTTGTCAAAGCTGCGTTCCTCGAGGGCTACGCCAGACCTACGGTCTCAACACCGTTGAGACCGTAGGTCGTAACCTTCGCTTGGGCTCGGTTACCTTCGTTGGTTCCAACACTGTTGGACCCTTCCTCGGATACCTCGTTCGTACCTTTCGTTCCTCAGGTACGCTGATAACCTTCGTTTCACTCGGTTATGCCCGAAGGGCCATCATTAGATCGGCGCAGGGAATGTGCAACATTCCTTGCGCATTAACGAACCAATATCATTTCCAATTTGTAAGTTTGAACCAGATGCCGATCAAAGCCCTCATATTATTCTTTTGCCTCATCCCCTTTATTACAAAGGCGCAGACAGATATCCTCGTACTGAAAAAAAGAGGCGCCCACGTACGCACCTATACAGTAGGCGACGACCTCAACATGGAGACCGTCTACAACCAGTGGCTCTCAGGCACCATCACACAATTGCAGCACGACAGCATTTATCTCAACGGCATGGCCTTTCATTATAAGGAGATCAAGGCCATCCGCCGGACACATTATAATTTTGGCAATACCGTGCTCCCTTATGGCATGATGGCCGCCGCAGGAGGCATCCTGGTCCTCAACGCCGTCAACGGCGCCTACCGCCACGACAAAGCGAAGGACTGGTACACCCATTCCAGCATCATCACCGGAGCATCGCTCCTCGCTGCCGGCTTCCTCCTCACCCGCACCACCAGGACCACCTATCACCTCGGTCATAGGTTCAAGCTCGACTACCTCGAGCTCACGTTTAAAAAAACGCCGGCGTCCTCACCGCGCCCTTCCTGATATGCGCAATTCTCCGGGGACCCATGAGGAAAATACTATCCGTTGTTTTCGCGGTAACTCCCTATGTCCTGAAGATGTAACTCCGTATATTGCAAGGGTAAACTAAACGGATGCCCATCAATACCAAAGGATTAGTGCCCCGCATATGGAGAGTGACCAAACGCATCTTTATCTTCTTATTCTGTTTTCAGCTGTTCTACCTGCTGTTGCTGAAATGGGTCAATCCACCCATCACACTGACACAGCTGAGCAGCGTGTTCAAAGGCGAAGGGCTCCGAAGGGATTACGAGAACATGAAGAACATCTCCCCCTATGCCAAGCTGGCCGTCATTTCCTCCGAAGACCAGCTGTTCCCCGATCATGACGGTTTTGATTTCAAGTCCATCGAAAAGGCAATGAAGCATAATCAGAAAAGCAAATCCCTCCACGGCGCCAGTACCATCAGCCAGCAAGTCGCCAAGAACGTATTTCTCTGGCAGGGGAGAAGCTGGATCAGGAAAGCCCTGGAAGTATATTTTACATTTATGATCGAATTGATCTGGGGTAAGAAAAGGATCCTGGAAATGTACCTGAATATTAGTGAAATGGGCAAAGGCGTCTATGGCATCGAGGCCGCCGCCCATTATTATTTCAACAAGCCGGCTAAAAGTCTCAACCGCACCGAGGCCGCCAAGATCGCCGCCTGCCTCCCCAACCCCAAAGAGTTTACGGTCAAGCCCCTGTCGGATCATGTGGCCCACCGTTATCCCTGGATCCTGACTCAGATGAATCATCTGCAGGACGATGACGACATACAAAGGTTGATGAACTAGCAGTACATTCACCTTTTTTTATGACAACCGGGCTCGTCCTTCCTTTGCAATTCCTTCATCTACGCCGCACTCACCTCTCTTTCCCCTGCATACCTCCACCCATGCCAGGCTCATCACTCTATTCCCGCATTCCTTCACCGACGCCGGGCTGATCCGTGCTCCCCAGCATTGCGCCCACCGCGATGATCGCCGTCTCCAGCCTTTCCTCCGCCTGTCCGCCAATCTCCCGCCACGGAGTGGATTGGTTCACCATGCAATCCTTGTACATGTGGAATAATGTTTCCCTGGGCCCCTCGTTCGGATATTCCCGCAGCTCGTCCGCCGTCCAGGGAAGGTCCGTCCTGCAAAGCAGGTAGCCGTCATATTTCCGGGCAACGATCTGGTCGAGTATCCACGGATCGCAACGACCGAACACGAACTCGCCCCAGATCTTCATCACATACATATCCGTGTCGATGAAAAGGATCGGGTCATGATGATCTCCCTGGTGAGCCGCATGCCTTTCTGCTCCGGGCAACGCTCCTCCCGCGCCATCCTGCCCACACCGGCTCTTTAATGCCGCCGAATGCCGCTCCTCCAGCGCCAGTTGCCCCCGGGCAATGGTCACCAGGTCTGCATATTGATAGTGCTTTCCATGCGCAAGCAAATACTCCCGCGCATACTCCCGCACCCAGTCCGTGTTGAAATGCGCCGCCAACCCCTCGCACAAAGTGCTCTTACCGGTAGACTCAGGTCCTATGATGACGATCTTCCTAAGCGGCATAGTTCGTTTGTTTGGATTTCTTACGCCATTCCATCAGGCCCGAGACAGCCATCATCAGCAAAATGACATAGTATACGCTGGTAAATACAGCATGCTTCACGAAATACAAAGGGATGGAGGCAAAATTCGTGGCGATCCACCAATGCCAGCTTTCTACTTTCTTCTTAGCCATCAGCCACATGCCCGTATACGCCGTGGCCGAAGCAAAAGCATCCGCCCAGGGAATGGCCTGCGGGGCAAAATCCTTTTTCAGATAGGTCAATGCAGAAAAAACGACGATGTAGAAGAAACTAAAAAAACCCGCCTGCTGCAGCCATTCGCGCGCAGTGGAAGCAGTGATATGCAGCAGCGGCCGCTCCTGCCGGTCCTTCCGCGCCCACAATATCCAGCCATAAATGCTGACCACCGTATAGTAGAAATTGACGCTGGCCTCGCCCAATAAAGCAAACTTAAAGCTGAGGTAAATGTAGATGATCGTATTGACAAGCCCTGTAGGATATACCCAAATGTTCTCAAGCCGGCTGAACCAGACACTGAGAATGCCCGCAACCACGGCTATGAATTCCAGCCAGGAAGTATGTTGCAGGTCGGTAATAAATTGTTGGTAGAGCTCCGAAATATTCATGCACATTCATGCCGGGTTATTCCGCTTCTGCCACTACTTCCTTTACTTCAGGGATCATGCGCTTCATCATGCCTTCAATACCGGCCTTAAGCGTGATCATGGAAGAAGGACAGCCGGAACAGGAACCTTGCAGCATGAGATTGACAACACCTTCCTGGTAGCTTTTGAATTGAATAGCGCCACCGTCCATTTCTACGGCAGGCTTTACATAATTTTCCAGCAGCTCCTTGATACGCTTGACGACATCGTCATCATCTGCATCAATGGTATTGCCTTCGGATTTTACAACGACAACCTCTTCTTCGTTGATAACAGGCTTGTTCTCCTCCAGGTATTCTTTCAGGAACTGCCTAATCGTAGGAATAACGTCGTTCCAATCCGTATCGGGCGTCTTTGTGAGCGTTACAAAATTGCTGGCAATGAAAACACTTTTTATAAAGGGGAAACCAAATACTTCGATAGCCAGCGGAGACGGCTTGGCGGCTTCCACATCCGGGAAATCAATGCTCTTTCCGGGGTACAACAATTTGTTGGCCACGAATTTCATCGTTTCCGGATTGGGAGTCATTTCAGTATATATGCTGATAACAGGATTTCCAGTTTTGATCATAGCACAACAAGTTTATCCAACAAAGTTAACAATTCCCATCCAAAATCCACGACCCTCGTTTCAGCGCCTGATCACTCGTTCAACTGCCTTTATCTATGCCTCCTTTCTACTCTACATTACCCTCTCCCGGTTCACGGCTCTCCCGTCCCCCTAATATCCACTCCCTTGTTATCCCACAACCCCCACTCCGCCAAAAACTTCTCCCGTCTTCCCAACCTATTATCCCTCAAAGTCTGGGCCCACTCACTCTCTTTCATATCCACGACCCGTTCTTTACCCCGGATCACCTATCCCCACTTTCTTTCCATCTACCCACTCCGTCAAAATCCCTTCCTGCTTCCCAACGTACTATCCCTCAAAGACTACCTCCACTTCCATCCCTTCCTATCCACACTCCCGTTATCCCCGCCTCCTTTCCACCTAATATCCCCGTCAGCCGCTTTTACCGCTGTCCAACACGTTATCTCTCAGCGCCTACGCCCTCTCCCGTCCCTCTTCTTCCCTGGCCCGCCCCTGGATCTCCTCCCGTATCTGGACAGACCTGGAAAAGCGATAGTTCAGCACATGCGCCCCGATAATAAGCCCAACGGCAAATGGAAGGAACTGCAGCTCATAAGCGTGCCATATCTGCTTGGCTATCAGCAATAACAACCCCGCGGTAAACAGCAGCCACGGACCAGCATGCCGGTGATGATACCGAAAACCATGCAAAAGCGCCAGGCTGCCCACCACAAAAGCCACCCCGATCATCCCGTATTCAAAAAGCGTATTGTGTATGATGTTGACCCCCAGCACCGGCAGACTTACCAGCAACAGCGGCAGGATGGCACAATGGATAGCGCACAAAACAGAAGCGCTGATGCCCAGGATATCCCAGTTAATTTTACGTATCATAGCCAAAGGATGCAAATATACCCCAAACGCAACACTGTTGCAAATAATTTTGTCCCCGGTAAGTCTTAATTTTGCACTAATCATGAATAAGAAAAAACTGGCCTTTTTTATAGGCTTCTTCGTCCTGCTGTTCTTCGGGTTCTATTTTGCATTGGCCCGGTTCATCCCCGGCTATGGAGAAATAAAGCTACCCGTACTCAGCTACGTACATGCATTTTCTTTTGTCAACCAGGAAGGAAAGCCCATAACCCAAAAGGACGTAGCAGGAAAAGTATTCATCGCGGAATATTTTTTCACCACCTGCAAAGGCATTTGCCCAAAAATGAATGCCAACGTAAAAAAGATCGCCGTCGATTTCGCGAACGAGCCGGACTTTCGCATCCTCTCCCATACGGTGGACCCGGAAGTCGATACGGTGGGACGCATGAAGGTCTATGCAGACTCCCTGGGCGCGGACCCTGCAAAATGGTGGTTCCTCACGGGACGTAAGGACAGCCTGTACCATGTTGCCCGGAGCTTCTATTTGCTGGACGACCCAAAAAATAACACCACGAGCATCGACGAACAATTCATCCACACGCAGTTCATTGCATTGGTGGACAGAACAGGATGCGTGCGAAAGATCTATGATAGTCTTAAAAAAGACGAGCTGGCTGAAATGGAAAAAGATATCAGGTCATTGCTGAAAGAGTCTACGGCCTCCTCCCCGCGTTTTACAAATGGATTATTCAACAATAATCCGGGATAAAAGATATTGGCATGGAAAACAAAATTGAGAACATACTCAAACGCAATCAACTGAGCATAACCAGCGGCAGGAAAAAGATCCTCGAGTTGTTCCTGCAACAGGAAGGTGCACTCGCACACAGTGATATTGAAAAGCGCGCAGGCGAAAAATTCGATCGCGTCACCATCTATCGCACACTGCAGGCCTTCCTGGAGAAAGGACTTATTCACAGTATCCCGACTGCGGATAATTCTATACGTTATGCGTTATGTAAGGATAATTGTACAGGCGGTCATCACCACGATGATCACGTTCACTTCGTTTGCAGTGCATGTGGCAACACCGTTTGTCTCGAAGGAGTAGCAGTTCCTCCTATCCAGCTCCCAAAAGGATTCACGTCGGAGCAGGTGGAAATGTTGGTGAGCGGCGTATGTAAAAGTTGTAATTCCTGATCCGCAAAGCCGTGCTCCTGGCGGGTTCCGGCAACCCAAGAAATTATAAACCTCCAAAGACGAGCCATGTTTTCGTTGACCACGACGAAAGAACGAGAGGCGAAATTCTCTCGACATCCTTAAAAGCGAAAGCCCCGATGTAGAAACACCGGGACTTTTGGTTAAGGCTCTGATTAGTAGCTTCTTTATGTAAAAGGTGACACGAATCACCCTACTTATCTCATCGTCTATTGCAAATATAGCCGGAAAAAAGCATACGAACAAGAGGTATAAGTACTACTTTCCGGGTATTTTTGAAATTTTTTTAGGAACAATTTTGCTCCAATTCAGTACTAACAAATTCCATTAATTGTTTAATATGCTGTTTTGAAAAGGTGAACTTAAGCCGCGCTGCATCGTATAATTCCGGTAGCGTACGGGTCCCTCCCAGGCTGAGCGCAGCCATATAGTTGTTTAATGCTTTCTCTTTGTTCTCTTTATATTGCTTCCACAAACCGATCGCGCCTAACTGCGCAATGCCGTATTCAATGTAATAGAACGGTACTTCAAAAAGGTGCAGCTGCCTTTGCCAGCTAGCGGGCCTGTATTGTTCTAGCCCTTGCCAGTCAATCACTTGAGTAGAGAATTCCTGCAGGATCTCCAGCCACTTTTCCTTTCTCTCCTCCAGAGAATGTGCTGGGTTTTCGTATACCCAATGCTGGAATTTATCGATCGTAGCAATCCAGGGGAAAATAGTAATAACACGTTCCAACTGATGACGACGCGCCCTTGCTAAATCGTTTTTAGTAAAGAACAGATCCCAATGATCCATGCTAAACAATTCCATGGACATGCTGGCAACCTCTGCGATCTCCATCGGATACTCCTTGAAGGCGCTTAGTTCCAGCGGATGTGCCAGGAATGAGTGGATCGCGTGGCCACCCTCATGCACCATCGTCGTCAGGTCGCCCATCTGCCCCGCCGCATTCATAAAAATGAAAGGGGCGCCGGTTTCCGCTAACGGACAGTTATAGCCGCCGGGAGCCTTCCCTTTCCTGCTTTCCAGGTCAAATCGGCCCATGGACTGCATCGTTCGCAAACAATCGCCAAAAAAAGGATTTAGCTGGTCAAAGCAGGCGATGGTCTTGGTCACCAGCTCACCCCCGTCCTTAAAAGGCCGCAAAGGCTCTGTCCCCGCGGGTTCCGCCTCTGTATCCCAGGGGCGCAGCGTGTCGACTCCCAGTTTCTTTTTCTTCTCTTCGAGGATCCGGCTCACCAAAGGCAACACATGCTCCTTGACAGCGTCATGGAACTCAAAGCAATCCTCCTTCGTATAATCAAAACGCCCCAGGTCCTCGAACTTATAGTCGCGGTAATTGGCAAAGCCTGCATTCAGGGCCACCTGGTGGCGCCGCCTGATCAATTCGGAATAAAGGTTGTCAAGCGTACCCGTATCCTGCAGTCTGCGGTCCTGGATCTTTCTGTACGCATTTTCCCGCACCTCACGCTGCGGGTTTTCGAGGAATTTTGCCGCTTGTTGCAAAGTGTATTCCTTGCCGTCCAACATCACCGTCATTTTACCGGCGATCATTCCGTACTGTTGCGCCAGCACACTCAGCTCGGCTTGTATAGGAATATTTTCCTCCCGGAAAAGTTCTATCCTTTTCTTTACACCGCGGAGATACGTGAAGAATTGATGTTGGTCAAGCTCGCTTGTATGCGGACATTCCACCATCTTGCGGTTAAGCCGGTCTGCATACGGCTGTATGTTCGGCTGGATCTCCATCACAAAATACCTGAACGCTTCTTCCAGCTCCTTATTTTCCGTATCACAGGTCATGCGGATCTGCCTCCAGCTGGCATCCTCACTTACCACCGCTTCCAGCTCGCTCGTATCCCGTAGCCATTTTTCCAACGCCTGCCTGGAATCCAGCACCCGCTGCTCGAGATCCTGGAAATAAGGCTCCAGCCCCTTCCAGTCCGTCAACACAAAATCACCTGGTAGAAAATGCCGTACCGGCTTCGCTAATTCAGCTGTATATTTCATAGCAATATTTAAAAACCCTATATACTTATCTGGTTCCTTGCTCAAAGCACACGCCTTGTCGCCCGCAGCTATTTCTTCTTCGCGGCCGCCTTCTTGGGCGCCTCAGCCGCTTTCTTCTTGGACGTTTCTGCCGGCGCTTTCTCGGCTGCCTTCTTCTTGGGTGCCGCTTTCTTTGCCTTCGGCCCTTCTTCTTCAGCCTCCTCTTCGGCTTCTTCTTTCTTTACTGCCGCCTTCTTTTCTTTAGCAGCAGGCTTTTCCTCAGCCGCTACAGCCTTCTCTTTCTTCGGTTTTGGGGGCGCCTTTTCTTCAACGGCTTCTTCCTGCGCCGCCGTTTCGGCTTCTTCCGCAGGTTCAGACAGCTTGATCTCGATGTTATTTGATTTCAGCACGCTATACCATTTCACCATCTTCTTCAGGTCACTGGTGTATACGCGACTGAAATCCATGTCCGGATAAACTTTCGTGAAATAAGCCTTCAAGGCGGTGTTGTCCTTCTCATCCGGAAGCTTTTCACCACTGCTTTCCATCGACTTCAACACATCAACTAAATTGACATTCTCCCGCACCGTATAGATCTCGATACTTTCCAGATGCGAAAAATTGTGGATACGGCTGGAAACAAAACGAGTGCTCTTGTCATCCAGCGAACGCACGATCGCACCATCGGACTTACTGCTTAACAATTCGTATAAACCGGGCAAACCGGTAACAGCGATAACTTTGTTATATTCCATGCTGATAATTTTATGGGACATGCAAGTTAATACTATACGGCCAGTTTGACCATAAATTTTTACCCCTAAATACCCCGCCAGATATTGCGGATCACCGCACTCAGAACGAACCGGAGGTTCGTTGTCGGAACCACCGACTGTAGACCTTTCCGGAAATCGGGTTATATTTTTAAGAAATCCGTTTTCCGGACTCTTTTGCCGCCTCCTCCAATGCCCGCTCAATACCCGCCTGTATGGACGCCATATCCGAGTACCCCCTGCTGAGCAGGTACAGCCGGGACGCGCTCACCTGCAGGAACAGGGTAGGGAACCCCGTCACCTTCAGCTGCTTCACCAGCGCAAACTCCTCATAGGCCCTTTCCTTGTACGTCACGCTATGCAATCGGGCGTAAAACTCCTGGTCCGGAATCTCATATCTCTCCAGCAAATGGCGATAAGCCTCGTCATCAGTGAGGTCCCTGCCTTCCTCATGCAGGGCATACTGCAGGTCCGCAGCAAAAGGAATGGCCAGGTCCGGATGATATTCTTTGAAGACGCACATGGCAATGGCCGGCTTCTCCGAAGATGGATACCAGTCGCTCTCCTCCGGATGAAAAATATGCCAAAGCCAATCCGTTCCGAATCTTATCCCCGTATGCTCCTCCACAGTCTTATATGCTTTCTGAATATACGGCGCCATAACCCCAATAGGCTGCGGCTTTTCGGGCAGGATCATGCCCCCGGATAATACCTCGAAAGCCAAACGCCCCTTGTATTGTTCATAGATCTGCCGGATGACAGGACTAAAACCATAGCACCATCCGCAATAGGCATCATAACAGTAATATAAGGTCGGTGTCATATTTTATAAAGAACGTCATTTTAATGGCAGGGCAATTCGATCTTTAGCTCACATCCCTCACCCGGCGCCGTCCTCAGCTCGAATGATCCCTTATAATACTCCACACGGTTTTGAATATTGTTCAACCCCATACCTTTTTTAACGGCTTTCTCATCAAACCCCCGGCCATTATCCACCAGCTGCACCCGGATCCGTCCCTCAAAGGCGCTTAAGACGATCTTCAGCTCCGTAGCATGTGCATGCTTCAGCACATTGCTGATCTTTTCCTGGATGATCCGGAAGACCACCAGCTTGATATCCTGGCTTATCTCCTCCTCTTCCAGGTTTTCAAAGGCCAGCAGCCGGATGGTCAGCTTCCCCGACTGGTTGATCTTTTGGATGATATCATGCAATGCCGCCGCCAGACCCAGGTCCTTCAACGTATAAGGCGTAAGATTATGTGAGATATTCCGGATCTCTTCGATGACGATCTGGATGTTTTGATAGCATGCATCGATAAAACGTGCGTCCCCGGGATCATTCCGGGCTATTTCCAGGAAAAGCTTACAAGTAGTGAGGATCTGGTTCACATTATCATGCAGCTCCGAGGCGATCTCCCTCCGCTCTTTCTCCTGTGCCTCCATAATAGCCTTGATGATCTCTCTTTTCTTTCGCACCTCATCTTCGATCAGCATTTTCTCCAGGTTCTTTTGGACGGTGATATCCCGGTAGATCGATACATATCCCCTCACTTCGCCTTCCGGATCTTTGATGGATGAAGAGCTGCATTCCAGGAAGATCTCCCGCTCGTCTTTCTTCAGCAGCATGGCCCCCTTCCATTTCCCATCCCGCTGCAGGTTGCTCCAGGCAATTTCCCGCGAATCAGTAAGAAAATCGTACGTCACCAACTCCGTGATGGGCTTATCCAACGCCTCGGATGCCCGGTGCCCAAACATCTCCTCAGCTGCCTTGTTCCAGGTCTTGATACGATAATCCAGGTCGGTGGAAATGACGACATCACTGATATTGTCCAGTAAAAAAACAGGCTGGAAAAGCCATGGATGAGTGATGTCATTGGTTGCAGGCATGAGAACTCGTTTCAATGGAAAATGCGCTCCCCCAAGTTAAGGTAAAACACAAAGCCCCGGTAAGCATTTACACTCATCCGGGGCTTTTGTTTATATATTAATGTTGTTAACCTCTCCTGCTGGGCCTGCTGCCGCCGCCGCCACCGCCTCCGGAAGACCTTGAGCCGCCGCCTCCGTTGGACCGTGGTGCGCTGAAGCCGCCGCCGCCACTTGGCCTGCTGTAACCGCCGCCACCACTGGGACGGGCAGGTTGGCTATAACCGCCGCTCCGCGCCCGCTCGAAATTCTGTGTGCTCTGCTGTCCACGCGCCCGCATCTGCTGATCCCTGTTCAGGTTGGGCACGGCCTGGCTGTTGTTCGGCACCGGCCTCCATTGGTTGGACTGCCGCTGCTGCCATTGATTCGTAGAAGGGTTGCGTTGGTAAACATTCCCGCTGCGATCAGAGTAAACATTGTTCGAGCCCGGCCGCATACCTGGCCTTCCTCCTTGCGTCATAGGCCGGCTCGTCCCATTGTAAGTGCCACCGGGACGGGTGCCCTGCGGCGCAGGACGGCTGCTGCCATTGTAGCCACCAGGCCTGTTATAGCTGGTCGGGCGGGTAGAGACATTGCGGAAATTGTAGCCACCCGAGACATTCCGGGTGATCACGCCGCCCCTGTTCCGGTAAATATTTGTGGTATAATGATTTGTGTACACATTCCTGTTGCGGTAGAAGTTATGGCCATAATAGCCATAGTTACGGTACCTGTTCCATACATAAGGAGGACGATAAACCCGGGGTCCCCACCATCCGCCACCGCCCCATCCGCCACCCCAGTAACCGCCAAAGCCTATCCCGAAATGAAGCCATCCACCGCCATAGCCATAACCCAGGCTCCAGCCAGCCCATGGATTATAGCACATATTGAAGCCCCAGCTCCACGGACGGGGATAATAATAACCCCCATACCAGGGATCATAATAAAATCCCGTTCCATAGACCACCGTCGGACCATAGATATAGTTGTTCAAATACCCTGGCGTATATCCCATGTATACATATTGTGGCGTCACATCATACACATACACATACTTGATATTGTACAGGGGAGAGTTCGGCGGGATCCTGTCCACTTCCTCAGGCCTTTCCGTAGACACCTGCCATGGACCGCTGGGACTGGGCCCGACGAACCAGACGCCGTTATCCACCGTGTAATAGTTATTGCCACTTTTTATGACAGAGCTGCTGGTGTTCGTACCATACTGCATATCAGTACCTTGCACGGGCTCGAATTTAGGGTCCCCGTTGTAGGTCACATCCGTGGTGGCCGTGCTCCGGTCCACTTTTGCCGTCTGCGGGATCTGGGCATCCATCACCGCTTCACGGGCAGCTTCGGTACCAGCGACACTGGCCAGCACATTATCCTTAGGGCTGCCTTCAGGGATGCTGGCGAAGTTGGCAGGCAGCGCATTGGCCGCAACATAATGCCATCCGCCCGTCAGGGAGGAAGAAGTATACCAGCGGCCCGAGATCAGCACATAATAATGCCCCGTGCTCTGGTCCTGGAAAATATCATTGGGAGAATTGCTGACATAGCTGAGGTCCGTCCCGGAAATGGGCGTAAAGCTGGGCTGACCACTGGATTGGATCAGCTCGGCAGGAGACGTGCTCACGACGATATTGGACACCTGGGCATCCTGCTGCGCAGAAGCCGAGTCCACATAGCCGGCATTGGAAGCGTTGGCATTATCTACCGCGCTCTTCACCGCATTCAGGTTGGAAGGCACATTGCCGGCAGGGGAATAAGGTCCCGTAGCCGCCTGCGCAGTATACCAATGCTTGCCGCCATACAAATAAAAAGCCCCGTCCGTATTCTTGACGATAGTGAACGGAGAGTTCACCACAACATCCAGGCCCCAATCCTTATTCGGCTCCAGCTTTGGCTGTCCGTCGATCAGCACCAGCAAGGACGGCCGGTCGGAATAAATGATCCTGGGCGCCGATGTATTGAGGTCCTTGGAAAGTTTTTTCTGTTCGGTATTCTGATCCAGCGAGGCCAGCAGCTCGTCCAATGACAGGTCCCCGGCAGCTTCAGGCAGGTTGGCTTCCAACGATTTCTTCAGGCTGGAATTGAAATTGTCATCCTGCTCACCCGGAAAACGCACATTCGGCACTTTTGCCGACTGGATCACTACCCGGCGATTGTCCCGGTCCGTCTCAACATTCGCGATCGACCAGAAAGTACCAAAAACAGGTTCCGTCTTGCCCGTCTGCAGGACCGAGACAGCCCAGCGGCTTTTCAGGACATTATCCGAGAAAGATTCCGGCTGCGGCTGATATATTTTTATCACCGAGCCATCATCCGTCGTAAAACTCCTCGGCCAGTCCTGCTGAGCTTCCTGCCCGAAGGCAGAGCCGGCAAAAAACACGGCACAAAAGAGCGGAATTAATATAGTACGAAAACTTCTCATATATGTACATTTATCGTTAACGATGGTAGAAAATAGAAATTCGGACCCTGGGGGATGCACCCTGGGTCACTGGCCAAAAAGCCGGACGCGGGTTCATCTGCTGCCATTCTTCGGAATGACCCTGAAGTATGACTGAATTTGAACCCAAAAGTTTTATGACGCTGAAAAATAAATTGTTAAAAAATCCGACGACTTTTTAATGTCATCAGCTGCAATACACCCCTCAACCCCGCCACCTCAATGCGCCTCCAGCCAATTGACCCCGGATCCTACTTCCGCCAGCACAGGCACCTCATTGGGTAAAGGCAGCGCCCCTTCCATACAACGCATAATGATGGGTTTAATTTTATCCACCTCATCCCTGTGCGCGTCGAAAACCAATTCATCATGCACCTGCAGCAGCATCCTGGACTTGAACTTGTTGACACGGAAAGCTTCGTCCACCCGGATCATGGCCAGCTTGATCATATCCGCGGCCGTCCCCTGGATCGGCGAGTTGATGGCATTCCTTTCGGCAAAGCCCCGCACCGTAAAGTTGGCCGAGTTGATATCCCGCAGCCAGCGCTTCCGCCCCATCAGCGTCTCCACATAGCCATTCTCCCGGGCAAAATTCATCGTGCTGTCCATATATTGCTGAATACCCGCAAACTGCTTTTTATAGTTGTCGATGATCTCCTTGGCTTCGCTCCGGCTGATGCCCAGGTTGTCGGCCAGGCCAAAGGCGCCTTGTCCATAAATAATACCAAAGTTGACGCTCTTGGCCTTATAGCGCATTTCCTTGGTGACATCTTTCTCTTCCACGCCAAATACTTTTGCCGCCGTGGCGGTATGGATATCCTTCCCTTCCCGGAAGGCCGCACAGAGATTCGGGTCCGCACTGATAGCCGCCACGATACGCAGCTCTATCTGGGAATAATCCGCCGACAAAAGCACAAACTCCTCGCTTCTGGGAACAAAGGCCTTCCGGATCTCCCTTCCCCGCTCTGTACGGATGGGAATATTCTGGAGATTCGGATTGTTGCTGCTGAGCCTTCCCGTTACTGCCACCGCCTGTGCATAGCTCGTATGCACACGGCCCGTCTTACGATTGACCATCAGAGGCAGGGCATCCACATAAGTGGACTTCAGCTTCGTCAGTTCCCGGAATGCAAGGATGTCATCCACGATCTGGTGACGGGCCGCCAGCTTGAGCAGCACATCCTCGCCCGTCGCATATTGACCCGTCTTCGTTTTCTTCGCCTTGGGGTCCAGCTGCATTTTCTCGAACAGGACTTCCCCCAGCTGCTTGGGCGACGCAAGGTTGAATCGCAATCCTCCCGCCTGGGCATATACTTTCTCTTCCGCTTCCTTTGCCTCCCGCTCCAGCTCCTTCGAATATTCCCGGAGAAAGTTCATGTCCACCCTGATACCCTCGTACTCCATCGATGTCAGCACTTTTACCAGGGGATTCTCCACCTCGTAAAACACTTTTTCCACTTCTTTTTTCTTCAGGAGGGGAAGAAAGCATTGCTGCAGCTGCAGGGTAATATCAGCATCCTCAGCCGCATAATCTTTGATCTTTTCCAGCTCCACATCCCGCATCGTTCCCTGTCCCTTCCCTTTCTTGCCGATCAGCTCCTCAATATGGACAGGCTCATAGCCCAGGTACTGGGCGCTTAAGATATCCATGCCCCGCTTGCCTTCCGGTTCAATGACATAATGCGCCAGCATCGTATCGAAAATGTTCCCTTTCAGCTCGACATCATACCACTTCAGCACCAGTAAGTCATACTTCAGGTTCTGGCCGATCCAGGTGATAGATTCCTGGTCGAACACATGACTGAATGCATTCAATATTTTTTTCGTTGCTTCCTGGTCCGCGGGTACAGGAACATAATAAGCCTCACCGGCCTGCCAGGAAAAGCTCATTCCCACCAGCTCCACGTCATTCGCATCAATGCCCGTCGTCTCCGTATCGAAACAAACTTCTTTCTGAACCAATAGCTTTTGCACCAGCTCCGCAATAGCCGCTTCGCCGACCACCGCCGTATAGGTATGGGGCGCGTTCCGGATATTCTTCCCCGCAATCACCCCGGGTGAAGCCTCGCCTTCCTCCACAGCGTCCTCTTCGCCTTTTTCAACGGCGGCCTCCAGCCGTGCGCTCGCCTCTTCCAGTTTCTCTACCGAAGGTCCTTTCTTCGCTCCGGCCGGCATGCTCACCACATTCCCGAACAGGTCCCGCTGCACTCCTTCCGGCGCCACGGCAGCAGTAAAGCTGTCTCCCAAGATCCTTTTTCCGATGGACTTGAACTCCAGCCCTGTAAAGATCTCGTTCAACGCCTCCTTATTCCAATCTTTCAGCTTGAAATCTTCTTCATGGAACTCCACCGGCACCGTCGTAATGATGGTGGCCAGCTTCTTGCTCATCACCGCCAGCTCCTTGCCCGCCCGGACCTTCTCTCCCAATGCCCCCTTAATGGTATCCGCGCTGGCGATCACATTTTCCAACGTGCCATATTCAGCCAGCAGCTTGGCAGCCGTCTTTTCACCCACCCCCTTGATCCCGGGGATATTGTCCACCGCATCACCCATCAGGCCCAGTATATCGATCACCTGCGAAACGGCTTTGATATTCCATTTGGCGCACACTTCCGCCGGTCCCATGATCTCCACGCTTCCCCCCTGGTAACCCGGTTTATAGATCTTGATCCTGTCCGACACCAGCTGCCCGTAATCCTTATCCGGCGTCACCATATACACCTCATACCCGGCTGCCGCCGCCTGTTGGCTCAACGTGCCTATTACGTCATCCGCCTCAAAACCGTCCAGCTCCACACAGGGAATATTAAATCCCTTAATGATCGCCTTGATATCAGGCACCGCGCTGAGGAGGTCCTCCGGCGCTTCCTGCCGGTTGGCCTTATAATCCGCAAAATCCGTATGACGCTCCGTGGGCGCATGGGTGTCGAAACACACCGCCATATGAGAAGGATGCTGATTGTTGATCAGTTCGATCAGCGCATTGGTAAAGCCGAACTGTGCATTCGTATTCCTGCCCTTGGTCGTGATCCGCGGGCTGTTGATCAATGCATAATAGGCGCGGAAGATCAGCGCCATGGCGTCCAGTAAAAAGAGTCTTTTGTCCATGCTGCAAGTTACTTAAATACTCATACGGATAACCACCCGTCACGCTAAAATTCTTAGTTTTTTGCTTTCGGTATTTCCTACCTTTATGGGGAATTAAAAATTATCTTATGAGTAATATAAAACTATTCGAATCACAGAAGATCCGCAGCCACTGGGATGCTGTGCAGGAGAAATGGTACTTTTCGGTCGTGGATATTATCGCAGTATTAACGGAAAGTCCTCGTCCGCGGAAATATTGGAATGCGCTCAAAACCAAGCTACAAGAAGAAGGTAGTCAACTGTCCCAAAATCTGGGACACTTCAAAATGGAAGCTGAAGATGGAAAATTGAGAATAACCGACGTCGCCGACACCGAACAGCTCCTCCGCCTGATCCAATCCATCCCCTCCCCCAAGGCCGAACCCTTCAAACAATGGCTGGCCAAAGTCGGTTACGAACGCCTCGAAGAAACCCAGGACCCCGAAAAATCCATCGACAGGGCCATGGAGAACTACCTAAAACTCGGCTACAGCAAAGAATGGATCAACCAGCGGCTAAAAAGCATCGAGATCCGCAAAGAGCTCACCGATGAATGGGAGAACAGAGGCGTCCAGCAAGGCCAGCAATTTGCCGCCCTCACCGACATCATCACCAAGGCCTGGAGCGAAAAGACCGTAAAAGAGTACAAAGACTTCAAAGGCCTGAAAAAGGAAAATCTCCGGGACGTGTTTTTCCGCGCAAGGTCAGCTGGAATGTAACCCCGCGCGGAAAAACCATTAATGATGGGCCTACGGCCGGGCCTGCGGCCCCTTGGACTAATCTGGAGCTCGTCCTCAACATGCTGGCCGAAGCAACAACGACTGAAATCTCAAAAGAGAAAAAACCGGAAACCTTCGAAGAGAACAAAGAGGTCGCAAAGCAGGGAGGCACCGTCGCCGGCAATACCCGGAAAGACATAGAATCCAGGACAGGCAAACAAATCGTCAGCAAACAAACAGCAAAAGAACTAAAGACCTCCGAGAGGAAAAAACTTAAGTAAATACCGTATCAGGGTGCCCGTAAGGGCACCCTACCCCTTCATCTCCTTCAGCTGCTTCTGCATCGTAAACATATTATCCCTCAATCTCGCGGCCTCCATAAAATCCAGGTCCCTGGCCGCCTTCTCCATCTCTTTCTTGATCTTCGCGATCGCCTTCTCCAGCTGCGGGATCGTCTGATACACCTCCTGCTCCTCCGCCACCATGGTCACCAGGTCCTCATCCGGCGCAATGGCATAAGGATTCGCCTGATCATATCCCTTGATATCCAGCACCGACGTCTGCGCAAACACCTGCTCCTTCGACTTCGTCACCGTCCTGGGCGTGATCCCATGCTCCGCATTATACGCAATCTGCTTTTCACGCCGCCGCGTCGTCTCATCCATCGTACGCTGCATGCTCTCCGTGATCGTATCCGCATAAAAGATCACCAGCCCATCGACATTACGCGCAGCACGGCCCGCCGTCTGTGTAAGCGACTTCTCATTACGCAGGAACCCTTCCTTGTCCGCATCCAGGATAGCCACCAGCGACACTTCCGGAAGGTCCAGCCCTTCTCTCAGCAGGTTCACACCCACCAGGACGTCGATATCCCCCAGCCGCAGCTGCCGCAGGATCTCCACCCGCTCCAGCGTATCCACCTCGCTATGAATATATTTTGACTTGATATCGATGCGATGCAGGTATTTATCCATTTCTTCCGCCATCCTTTTGGTGAGCGTAGTGACCAGTACCCGGTCCCCTTTCTTCACCCGCTTGTCGATCTCGTCCAGCAGGTCGTCGATCTGGTTGGCGCTGGGACGCACTTCGATAGGAGGGTCCAGCAGCCCCGTGGGCCGCACCACCTGTTCTACAACGATCCCTCCTGTCTTTTCCAGCTCATAGTCACCCGGCGTAGCCGAGACAAAGACCGTCTGCCCCGTCAGGGACTCGAATTCATGGAAGTTTAGGGGGCGGTTATCCAATGCGCTGGGCAGGCGGAAACCATAGTCCACCAGCACCAGCTTACGGCTGCGGTCCCCACCATACATACCGCTGATCTGGGGCACCGTTTGATGGCTTTCATCCAGCACCGTAATAAAATCCTTCGGAAAATAATCCAGCAGGCAGAAAGGCCGGGTACCCGGATACCTGCGGTCAAAAAAGCGGGAATAGTTCTCCACGCCATTGCAATAGCCCAGCTCCCGGATCATCTCCACGTCATAGTTCACCCGTTCTGCCAGCCGCTGCGCCTCGATATATTTGCCGACACTCTTGAAATAATCCACCTGCGCCGTCAGCTCGTCCTGGATCTCATAGATCACCTGGTGCAGGATATCCTTGGGCGCCAGGTAGAGATTCGCGGGGAAGATGGCAGCATCCTGCATCGACCCGATCCGCTTGCCCGTTTTGACGTCGAAGCTTTCGATCTCGTCGATCTCATCTCCGAAAAAGCTGATACGGTAGCCATAATCCACATACGGGAGATTGATATCCACGGTGTCCCCCTTGACACGGAAATGCCCCCGGTTGAACTCGATCTCCGTGCGTTTATACAGACTGTTTACCAGCGCATGGAGAAAACCCTGCCGGCTCACCATCTGCCCTTTTTGAATGCGCACGATCCCGTTCTCGAACTCCGCGGGATTACCGATACCATAGATACAGCTCACCGAAGCAACGACAATGATATCCCGCCGGCCGCTGAGCAATTGCGTTGTGGCCTGCAGCCGCAGTTTCTCCAGCTCTTCGTTGATGGACAGGTCTTTTTCGATATAGGTATTGCTCACGGGCATGTAAGCCTCCGGCTGATAATAATCGTAGTAAGAGACAAAATAACCCACGGCATTGTCAGGGAAGAACTGCTTGAACTCCCCATACAGCTGTGCCACCAGTGTCTTATTATGGGTAAGCACCAGCGTCGGACGCTGCACGTTCTGGATCATGTTCGCAATGGTATACGTTTTACCGGAGCCGGTGACACCCAGCAAGGTCTGGTATTGTTCGCCTGATAAGATACCATCCGTCAGCTGACGGATAGCTTCCGGCTGGTCGCCGGCAGGCGCATATTCCGAATGAATTTTAAAAGCCATATCCGCAAGTTACCAATTATGGACTATTTCTTCTTAAGATGGCCTTTCAGCGCCTTCTTAAACGGATCCCAGCTGATCTTCATCTTCCCATCATCCCCTTTGCGCACCCGTAGCCGCAGGCTCAGGCCCGCCTTCCCGTCATTGCCCTTACTGTCGGGAGGGATCTCGGTATTACGATCTTTTTTTAAGTTGCTCACAGGCACCTGCAGGCTCAGGTCCGGCCCCTGCTTCAGATCGTAGGTCCCTTCCACAAACAGCGAAAAAGCAGTGGACTGGATCTCCATCCGGTGGATCGTAAGCGTCGTCGTATCAAGGTCCAGCTGATTCTTCAATTCAGCAAAACGCACCTCCGAAAAATCTCTTTTTTTCAACACCGTTTCATGGATCTTCTGCATGGGCTCGAAATCGATCAGCTCACCGCCTTTCAGGCTGAAGCTAACGCTGCCCTTCATACTGTTCTTCATTAATCTTGCCTTGTCAGACAGCAAGCCCGTCATTTCCACGTCCGCCGTCAATCTCCCTTTCAGGTTCTTGTTGGTAATAGCCTGCTGCCCGAAATCGGAAAATTCCGCAAACAGCCTGCGAACATCCACCTGCTCGATATGACTGCGGAAGAACAGCGGGTTGCCCCCACCGCCCGGATGGCGCCTGAACGTACCGCTAAGCGACAGCGAACCGTCATCCTGCGCCAGCTGCATACTCTTTAATTGTACTTCATTATCCAGGAACAAAAGCTCCGCCTTTGCCCTTGCCCCGGTGAAATGCTGGTAACGCAGCTCGGCAGCTTCGATCTGCAGGTGGATCGCAACATCTCGCAGCAATTGGTCCAGCCGGGAAGCGGGCTCCCCCAGCGGATGTTTGGACGTCTTCCGGGATGGACCTTCCACCGCCGGCTTACCCAAAACAGACGTGAGGTCCTCCAGGTCCAGCTTCGGAGAGCTCAGCGTTAGATCTATGGATACATTGGAGGGTTGCTGGTCCACCAGCGGAGCGATATTACGGACGGTCCCTTTCAACCCGATCTTACTGCTGCCGGTTCGGGCCTCCAGCCGGTCGAACAACATATCCTGATCCCTGAACCGGATCTTTCCGATGCCATCCGACAGCTGAAAATTATAGGGAACATAAGTCAGGGCGGCAGAGTCGACATCGATCTCACCATACAGCGACACGCGCGCGCTGTCATTTTCTTTCAGCGGACCTTTATAATCGAGATGAAGCTGGCAACTGCCTTTCCGGAACAGGATAGAACGGCTGCCCGCCAGGTCATTCAGCCTGGTCAACGGGAACGAAGCACGCACATCGCAATCCATCATGGGATGCTTCAGGTCCGCGATAGTGGCCGTGTCGCTATGGAGGGGGATATCCAGGAAGGTGCCCGTGAATGCGATCAGTTGTACAGCCGAGTTCTCGTCGCGCCTTTTTTCGTGCCGGACCCATTCATTGGTGAAGCTGGCCAGCACCGACACATCGTTAAATCGCCCTACCGGCGTCAATACGCTGGCATGCTGTAAGTTCATGCGGATCTTCATCAATGGTGTGGGATCATCAGCCGATCCTGCATCCAGGTCAGCCTCGACAGACACAGGCTTGTCGATGGCATACAGGTCCAGCTTTTGCTGGATGATCGGCGTCAGCAGGGCCGTAGCTTTCCGGTAGGGGATGTTCGAGGTCTGCATATTCAGCACGAAAGGATCGGGCTTTACATCCGGGAAAAATCGGCCCGTCAGCACAAAAGGGTGGCCGTCGATCTGAACCTTGATCCTGCTGAACTGTATGATGTTGCTCCCCGTGTTGAACTGCAGGGTAAAATGACCAGCCAGGGATTTATCCTTCAGGAAGCTCCCTTTTTCCGTGTTGAAGGCAAAGCTTTTCACCTGCGCATCGACATGGGTGTTCAGTGACAGTGCCCGGCCCTTTTGAGCGATAGCGCATTCCAATCGGTGAAATACAAGATCAAATAATTTGTGACGGTCCTGTTTTTCCATCACCAGTCTTGTTTCCAGCAGGGAAAAGTCGGGTGGCTGCACATCGGCTTTCTTCCCGCCTTCCTGCCCGCGGCCTTTCAGCGCCGAAGTGTTGCTGTAGCCCGTCGAATCGGTAAAGATATAAATAGACCCACGCTCGATATACACCGTGCCCAAACGGGGGGCTCCGGAAAAAAGGCTCCGGATGATGGCAACATGAAGGTAGATGTCGTCCGCATCCAGCAGGTCGTGGTGATGCTGTTGCCAGAGGCTGTCACGCAGCGTGACTTTCGACAAATGCAGGGTGATATTGGGAAAATGATGAAAGAAGGAAACTTCCATATCGCCGATGGAGGCATCTCCGCCCATCCGGTTCCGCAGCTCAATACGAGCCCGGTCGATGATCGTTTGTTTACGCGCCGTAACATAGAGGGCCAGGCCCAGCCATGCAAGAACAAGCAGGCAGCCCAGGCTGCCTGCTATCCATAAAATGTATCGTAGTACTTTTTTCAATATTATCTGTGCATCGTTCCATGCCACTGGCTCTTTAAAAAATGTCCTCGATCCCTCAAAAGCCGCTTCCCGCCCCTCAAAGCCGGATCCCATTCAGGTAATCCGTGAATTGCTGCAGCACGGATGCCGCAACACCAATTTGTTCCTGCGCCTCTTTCCAGTTCCGTTGCTCGATCGCCTCCCGTATCCCCGGCAGGGTCTTTACCCCATAGCCGGTGTAAAATCCGGGCGCATAGATCGCATGCCGGTACCAGTCCCGGCGGGGAAGCCCTTTACTGGAAAGCAATTGTTGTTCCGCCTTATAAAGCGCCTGATTTACAGCTTCCGGGACGTTTGCTGTCAGATTTGTAAGATTCCGTTTCCCCAAAGTGTCCGCCAGGTGATCCGTAGCCTTCTCCAGGTTGCCCAGCGCATTTTGCAGGGGTGAAAAATCCAGGTATGGCACTTCCCCCTTTACAGTAGGAGGCAGCAGGGTGACAGAAGGGTCTCCGGCATAGGTATAATGTTGCTCCCTGATCAGTTGATTGGACAAGGCCGTGCTTTCCCGCATCTGGTCCAGCAGGCCCGTCAGTTCCGACGCATAGCCACTTATTGTCTTATACAGGCTGCGGAAGTCGAAGGGGAGGAGAGAAGCATCCGCCATGCGAAGAGAGGTGCGGCCCGCCGCCTTGGCAAGGGCCACCCCATATTGGAAGCCCGGGTCCTTAAAACGCCGGTAATCGTCATAGGAGTCATAGATGGAGTGATATTCACCCCCGGGATCCTCCCCGCCGAATCCCAGGTTAAAGCTGGGGATGCCCGTATGCTGGAGGAAAGGAGAGAAATCCGAGCCGGAACCCAGGGCCCCGATGGAAAAGGTCTTCTTTGTAAAGAGGTCTTTCTTAAGGCGGTTGCCGTCGGCCGCATTCACCAGTTCCCGCGAGTGCATGCGCTCCCCAATGCTGATCCCTGTTTCGGGGTCCGTAACGTCCCTGGCAACTTCATTTATAAAGGGCTCCAGCGCATGAGAGCCTTCCGCTCCAAAGAAACCCCTGCCGTTGCCATCGGAGTTGATATAGACCACCGCTTTCTGACGGAGCTCCTCCGCATGGTATTCCACCCATTCGGTAGAGCCCAGCAATCCCGGTTCTTCCCCGTCCCAGGCGCAATAGATCAACGTACGTTTGGGCTTCCATCCCGTTTTCACCAGTTCGCTGACACCACGGGCTTCTTCCAGCATGGCGGACATGCCGCTGAGCGGGTCGCCGGCACCGTTTACCCAGCCGTCGTGATGATTACCCCGGATCACCCACTCGTCCGGCCATTGAGAGCCCGCAAGCCGGGCAATGACATTATTGATAGGCTTGATGTCCCAGTTGAAGGCCAGCTTGAGATGGACGGTAGCCTTGCCGGGCCCCACATGATAGGTGAAGGGAAGGCCGCCTCTCCAGGATTCCGGCGCTACGGGCCCCTCCAGCGCTTTCAGCAGCGGGGCCGCGTCATGGTAGCTGATAGGCAGCACCGGGATCTTCAGGATCGTGGTGACATCCTTCCGGTCCAGCCGTTTGGCATCCTTCGTAGCGCCAATGCCCGGGGTCAGGGGATCGCCGGGATAAATAGGCATGTCCATGACAGACCCCCGCTGTACGCCATATTCATTCTTAAAAGCCCCCTTGGGATATACGTCACCTTGATAAAAGCCATCATCCTTCGGATCAGAATAGATCAGGCAGCCGATCGCGCCATGTTCCTGCGCCACTTTAGGCTTGATACCCCGCCACGAATGACCATACTTGGCGATGACGATCTTACCTTTTACAGAGATACCCAGCCTTTCCAGCCGGTCGTAATCTTCCGGAATGCCGTAGTTGACAAACACCAGCTCGCCCGTAACGTCCCCATCCGGCGACCAGCAATTGTAGGTGGGCAGCTGCTCGCGGGACTGCCCCGAGGTAGCATCCTCCTTCAGTGCCGGCTCAGCCAGCACCGCCTTATAAGAGGTAGGCCCCGTCATTTCCAGCAGCCGCTCTTTGGGCGTAGGGAACAAGACGTAGAAAGTTTCGATCTGGACGTCATAGCCCCAACGCTTGAATTTGTCATAAATGAAGTCGGCGACATCCTTACCCGCCGGCGACCCAACATGATGCGGGTGGGCCGACATGATCTTCATAAAGCTGTCCACATTGGAGGCCTTCAGATAGCTGTCGAACTGCTCTTCCTTTGCAAACTGTTCTTTTGCGGCGGATTCACTAAAACCTGCGAGTGGCTTGGTCTGCGACCATGCCAGTGATGCCAGCAGGAGGGCGCTGGCGGTCAAAACGTATTTTCTCATGTTAATTGATTTGCGATATTGATTAAGGGCGGTTCACGGGCCTTTTAAGATATAAACTATAGTCCGGCAGAATAATTTCGTAATCCTCGACCATCAGCGGAGACGTCAGCATAAAATCAGCCGTAGCGCGGTCACTGGCAATGGGTATATTCCATACCACACCCAGCCGAAGCAGGGCTTTGATATCCGGATCGTGCGGCTGCGCTTCCATAGGGTCCCAGAAGAAGATCAGCATGTCGATCTTGCCTTCGGCAATGCTGGCCCCGATCTGCTGATCACCACCCAGCGGACCACTGAGGAATTTGCTGACCGATTGCCCCAAAGCCTGCTCCAGTAAGGTTCCTGTGGTGCCCGTCGCGTACAGGCGATGCCGGGATAACGCCGTCTTGTTATACACAGCCCACTCGATAAGCTCACCCTTTTTGTTGTCGTGTGCCACCAGGGCAATTCGTTTGAAACTGGCCATTTTCCGGAGTTTCGGTTCCATGCGCGTTAGTTTATTATGTTCAGTATGTCCGGAAAACCTGTCCTTCCAAAATTTACCGTTTTCCGGAAACATCTAATTATTGTCCTTCCTGACCGAACCTTCGGTTCGTTAGAGCAAAGTAATCCCGTTTTAAGAAGATTATAACAAGTATAGAGAAATTTTAAACGAAACCACACGTTTTTTAAAAAGACCTGAAGCCCGCTTAATTGAATGGATACATTCCCGGCATGGAATTTGTTAATTGCATGCTCCCTGATGAAGTTACTAACCCATAGGCATGAAGAAGAAGTTTTTGTTCACTGTTGTTGCTTTTTGCTGTTGCATTACCGTTAGGTCGCAACAGCCGGGAGTGCCTATGGACCCTTCAGACAGCAGCATCAAAAAAATAACGGCCGTGGGTGACGGTAAGGTCTTCACGAATTTCACTGCCACTATCCGTGATATTAATAAGGTATGGTTGCAATGGGATGTGGACAGCGCGGAGGATGGCGACTATTTTATTGTCGAGCGCGCAACAGATGGACAGCACTTCGAGACCATCGGTGCATTGAGAAAGGCAGGGAACAACGATCATTATGAGCTGACAGACCTGGCGCCGCCCAACGGCACCGACCATTACAGGGTCCGGCACACTGGTCAGGGCGGAATCCAATCTTACACAAAAGCAGTCCAGCTAAGTCTTTCCGGGGATGTAACCTTTAAGTTTTACCCTAATCCCGTGGATAAATTATTCATTATCCGAACGGAACATTCTGTGGATATTCAAGTCCTGGATGCCGGCGGCTCCATTCGATTCACCCAACGGTTACAGCCTGGTATACAAGTAATTAACGCTTCCTCCCTGGAGCGGGGTGTCTATATTTTACGGGTTGCCGACAAAGAAAGCAACAGGATCGTATCCAGCCAGCTGATAAAAAATTAAGAACAAGTTTAAAAAGAATACCGGAAAATGGTATTGCGGATTTGATTTGAATCCGCTACCTTTATCTCGGTTTTTCATAGGATATTGGATTTTAAAACGGGGTTGAATTTCTATTCAGACCCCTTTGTTTTTCTAGGCGCGTCCAGCGCCTTGAAAAAGCGCCCTAAGGTCAATAGTTTAGCGTCTAACCAAACCCATGCCGTCAGGCAGTACTATTAAGCGCTTAAAAGATCTTCTTCCCCCAAAAATCAGCCAACAACATTCAATAGGCAAAACCCTCTCACACCTAAAAAAACTAAAGCCCCGATAAACATCGGGGCCGGTACTTACTAACCCAATTAAAATCTTTATACTAAAACTAATTACGCATTCTGCATCTCTTTCACTTTCTCGCGGATCTTATTCTCGATCTCTGTAGACAATTCAGGATTATCATGCAACAGCTGCTTCACCGTATCTCTTCCCTGTCCCAGCTTGTCCGTACCATAGCTGAACCAGCTACCGCTTTTCTGTACAATGCCAAGCTCCACACCCATGTCGACGATCTCACCCATCTTCGAAATACCTTCTCCAAAAACAATATCGAACTCAGCCGCACGGAAAGGAGGAGCAACCTTGTTCTTTACAACTTTTACTTTCACCCGGTTGCCCACGGCCTCTTCGCCATCCTTGATCTGGGCCATACGACGGATATCCAATCTTACAGACGCATAGAACTTCAGTGCATTACCACCGGTAGTCGTCTCAGGATTGCCAAACATGACCCCGATCTTTTCACGGAGCTGGTTGATGAAGATACAAATGGTGTTGGTCTTGCTGATAGTAGCCGTCAGCTTACGAAGCGCCTGCGACATCAGACGGGCCTGAAGACCCATCTTGCTATCGCCCATTTCGCCTTCCAGCTCGCCTTTCGGAACAAGGGCGGCCACAGAGTCGATCACGACTACGTCCAGCGCACCGGAAAGGATCAGCCGGTCCGCGATCTCCAGCGCCTGCTCGCCATAGTCCGGCTGAGAGATCAGGAGATTATCGATATCCACACCCAGCTTCTGGGCATAGCCGCTATCAAAGGCATGCTCCGCGTCGATAATGGCGCACATACCGCCTTTTTTCTGCGCTTCCGCAATGATATGAGTGGCGATGGTCGTCTTACCGGAGGATTCAGGACCATAGATCTCCACCACCCTTCCTTTCGGGAGACCGCCTACGCCTAATGCTATGTCCAGCCCAATGGAACCAGTGGAGATAACTTCCATCGGCTCCTGGCTTTTTTCATTCATCATCATGACACTGCCCTTCCCGAAATCCTTATCTATCTTATCTATTGTCAGCTTTAAAGCCTTGAGTTTTTCTGCATTTGACATAATCGTATTTTTTAGTTCTCCCAAAATTATTGATTCAGTAAAGGTATGGTAATTATTTTATGCACACCAAATATTTTAGCAATTTTCTCACTAATATTTTTGGCCATACTACCGGCAGCGACCTGTTAATACCCGTTAAACTGCTTAAAAAACCACCGCGGCCACAGCGCATAATTATATATATCCGAAACACCGGGCAACCAGGACGACCATAACCGCATTTAACAACCAATAAAGAAGTATTTTCAGACACAGACCTTAACCATGGAGATAGCCCCCCTCATAAAGGACGCCGCAAAAGGCAATGCCGCAGCGCAAAAATGCCTCTTCGACCGATACGCCGATCCGATGATGGCCGTCTGCTGCCGCTACCTGAAGAGCAGAGAGGATGCAGAAGAAAGGCTGCTGGATGGGTTCGTAAAGTTCTTCCGGCACCTGGGCGGATTTACCTACCAGGGAGAGGCCGCCCTTTATAGCTGGATAAAGACGATCATGATACGGGAGTGCCTGATGTTCCTCCGGAAAAAGAACGTCTTCACCATGCTGGCGGAAACAGCAGCCGATGACCAGCCGATAGCGACAGACAGTCTCGCCAGCCTCACGGCCGAAGAGATCTTCCACATGATCATACAGCTGCCCGTAGGGTACCGCACCGTATTCAACCTGCATGTGATGGAAGGGCTGGACCATAAAGAGATCGCAGGAGAGCTGGGCATAGCCGAAGGCACATCCAAATCCCAGCTGAGCAAAGCCCGGGCGCTACTACAAAAAATGTTATTACAAAAAGGAATAAGCTATGGACAACGCAAAACCCAATGAACGCACTTTGCCAGGTAAAGGCGCCGGGTGGAGCAGCCGGCTCGAAGAGCCGGCTGCCTTGCCCGGAGTAGGGCTCACCGATAAAGAGGCCGCCTGGGATAAATTATACGACAGGTTGCGGGAAACACCCCGCCGCCGCACCCTGCCCTGGTTATGGGCCGCCGCTGCCTGCCTCCTGCTGGCGCTCGTCCCCGCCGCCTTTTTCTTAAGGGAAAAAAGAGCCGGGACCCGTCCCCGGGAACCCAAAGTGGCCATCCGGCCCCAGCCCCTCCTCAAACCAACTCCGTCCCGGACATATCCGGCGCCCGCGCCGCCGAGGGGCACCCCAGGCAACCTGCCCCCCAACACCCTGGCTAAAAGCACCCTGACCTTCAACACCCCGCCGCCGTACCCTGCCCGGAAAGAGGACCATCGCCATGCAAAAGCCCCGGCCCTTGCCCCCCTCATCGCAAAAGCCCCCGTGCATATCCCGACAGACCAGCATATTCCGCCCGGCCCCAACACCCTGCCCGGGCTGATACTACGCCCCCGACCCGGCCAATCCAAACCCATGACCGCGTCCTTACAACCGCCAACACCCAAAAAACAACTCAGGGTAGTCCACATCAACGAGCTGGAACCCGCACAGCCCACGCCATCCACGGCCGGCGAACGGCTGAGACCCGGACACCTCCAGGTCCGGTTTACCCAAACTGAAACGTTCAGGCCCGCAACAACCTATAACAACGACCCCATAGACCACCCGATCATTCCACTTAAACACGCTCAAAACCCATAACACCATGCAAAAATTCATCTGTACGATGCTCGCCCTGCTGAGCATCCTGGGAACCGTGTGCGCGCAACATACCATTCGCACTACCTTCGGCAAGCCATTCGGCAGGTCAGAGGAGCGCATCGAAAGACGCTTCTGGATCGACCTGGGCAAAGGCAATCGCCTTTGCCTGGAGCTGGAAGACGCAGAAGACCTGGCCAGATTCACCAACATCGACTCCATATTACTGGTGTTCATGGCCGATATGGCGCCTTTTAATGATTCCCTTGCCGACCCGCTCGCCTGGCACCAGATCGATTACGTCACAGATGCCACAGGAAAGAAAAAGGTCCGCCTGCAAACCTACCATCCTTCCGCAGCAAGCTACCTGCTTGACCAGGCAGCGCCCGCCGCCCTGCGGCTGGAACAGGATACGATCCAGATAGTCCTGGAATACCCCGCTGACAAAGGCCGCCGCCATGACGGCATCAGGCAGGACCGGCTGAGTCTCTATCTCAACGACTATCATGAGCTGCCCAACTATATCACAGGAGGATTGAATGGAAAGATCCGCTGGCTGCAAAGCAATATGAAAGGCTATTGGGTGCGCGATAAGAACGGGTATCGCGCGGAAAAGGAGCCCACGATCTCAGCCCCGCAGCCCGCCGGGTATGTAGCGATGGTCAATGATTACCTGGGCTCCGTCATCCAGCTCAACGTGGGGAACTACAAGAATTATTTTGCGCCTTCTTTTGGCCTGGGCATCGGGCTGCATTTCAATGGGGAATACGGGAGCCGCAGCTTCACCGCCCTGTGGCAGCCCGTTTTCCTGTTCGCAACTAACGCGCAGGGACATGCGCAAACTTACAGGAATGAATTTCTGGTGATCAACATCAGCCGGGAATGGAAAGATCCGCAAGGAAAGCACATAACTAATCTTGTCCCTTCCCTTTCCATCGGCAGGCTGATACGGCGGGACGGTGACTTTTTTGAAAAGGACAGCTACCGCCTTTTTGTAGGCCACGTAAATTTATTGCGCAACAATCTTGTCCTGACGCCCGGAATGTACTTCCATGATCTTTTCAAGGGAGTAACGCCCGCCGTCAACCTGAAGATCGATTTTTAAAGGCAGCCTAATTACCGGCAGACACACGCTTTGCCCACACATCCATCTTCTTCTCCAACACTTCCAGCGGCATAGACCCATCTTTCAATACTTCATCATGAAAATCCGCCAGCCGGAACTTATCTTTCAGCATCGACGTGTATTTATCTCTCAGCTCGCGGATCTTCAGCGCCCCGATCTTATACCCCAGTGCCTGACCCGGTATCGCCATATAGCGCTCGATCTCCGCCGTCGCCCCTTCCAGGGATATCGCCTCATTGTCCATCATATATTTAATGGCTTCCTCCCGCGTCATACCCTTCATGTGGATGGCGACATCCACCACCAGCCGGATCGCCCGGTGGATCTCATCACCCAGCGCACCCATATATTGATAGGGGTCCGTATAAAGCCCCAGCTCCTTACCCAGCGACTCGCAATACAGCGCCCAGCCTTCCTGGTAGGCATTGCCCCCGCCAAAACGCCGGAATGAAGGAAGTAAAGAGTCCTCCTGCTGCAGCGAGATCTGGTAGTGATGTCCCGGTATGGCCTCATGCAGGAACAGCGATTCCATGCCGGAGGTGGTATTGAATTTGGTAGCATCCAGGATAGGCACATAAAAGATCCCCGGCCGCTTGCCGTCCGCCGAACCCTGGTTATATTCCGCACTGGCGCTGGCCGCCCGGAATGCTTCCGTCTGACGGATCTCGAAACCCGTCCTGGGCACATGATGGAACATCTTCTCCAAAGAAGGCTGCATCGTCTGGTGGATCTTCTCAAAAGCCGCCAGCACCTCCTGTGGTGTTTTATAGGGCATGAATTGCTTATCCGTCTTCATATGCTCAAAGAAAGCGGCCAGGTCACCCTTGAAGCCAACCTCCGTCTTTACACTGTCCATCAGGCCCCGGATACGGGCGACTTCACGCAGACCAGTCTGGTAGATCTCCTCCGGGCTCTTCATCGTCGTCGTCTGATCCTTCACCAGGTAGGCATAATAGGCAGCACCGCCGGGCAAAGCGCTGATGCCCGAGGTCGCTCTTGCCTTTGGCAGATAATCTTTCTCCAGGAAATCCGCCAGTCGCTGATAGGCAGGCACGATACTTTCCCGGATCACCTGTACATAGCTATCCTTCAGGCGCCGGATAGTAGCCGTATCCGTAGTAACTTTTTCAAGACGCGTGGCAGGCGTGTAAAAAAGGCTTTTCTCAGGCTGGTCCGTCACCAGGGCCCGCATCTCGGGGATCATCTTCACCACCAACGACCTGGGTAATACGAAATTTGCCGTAATACCTTTTCTGAAATAAACGATGGCGCTGTCCGCCCAGGGGCCAAACGCCCTGGCCCGCTTCAGCCAGTCCTCGTGATCCTTCACCGTACCAAACGGCTGATAGCTGTCACCGCTGCCCAGCTGCCCCAATGTCAATGGCAATGCATAGAATTGGTTGAAAGGAATATAATAATAGGGATGATCGAATGCTTCAATACGCGTGTTCAGCTCCCACTGCAGAATGTCATAGCTGAGACCATCATGCTCATCAAGCGAGCTCCTGTCAAACTTTCCAAGCCCCTCTTTGAACTGAGTGTAGAAATTTTTCAACGAGTCGCGATATCCATCGGCGAAATCCACAGGCAGCTGATCATTATATCGGGAGTCGCCATTCTGCGTGGCCTCCAGGGGTGACAATCGCATCCTACCTTCATAATATTGGGCGAGGAAAAGGCCGAATGACTTATTGTCTTCTTTCACGGAAGTCTCCTTTGGCATTAGCTTACAGGAGACCAGCTGGACGAAAAGACACATAGCGAATAATAATTGCGCGCAATTGGGCTTTGCAAAATTTAGCCCAATTGCGCCAAATCTCTTAAAATTGGCCTTCGGCCAACGAACCTTCGGTCCGTTCTGTTGTCTCATTGCGTATCTCATTGCGCGTATAGTTTAAAAATAATCACAGATTGAATAAAGAATTGTTGCCAAAACCCTTCGGATATTTGGTTTTTCTATATGCAATTGTTTCTCTAACTGTTTTTTGGCATTAAATTAGCCTTAATTTATACAACACGAAATTAGCTTTTTTCGTTTGTTGAACTATCTTTGACATTATTCTATTGATCGCCAGGTTGATCGTATGACCATCAGCGATGAAAGAATAATCTAATTCTTTAAATAAATGATATTACTATGAAGCTTAAACAGACCCTTTTTTTCGGTGTTCTCACAGCATTGCTTTTTACATCCTGCGTTAGTTCTAAAAAATTTAAAGCCGCCCAGGCTAAGATCGATTCTCTCACTGCAGCCAACGCTAAGCTTGCTGGTGATCTGAAAAATTGTAATGACCTTACTGCACAAGACGCCAGCCAGAAGACAGCACTTCAGAACCAGATCGACGCACTCAACAAGCAGATCGATTTCCTGAAGCAGAACCACGACGCTACCCTCAAGCAACTACAGGATCTCTCTGTCATCTCCAACTCTCAGGCAGAAAGCATCAAGAAATCTTTGGATAACATTGGCAGCAAAGACTCCTACATCCAGAACCTTCAGGCCGAACTGGCTCATAAGGACAGCCTGAACATGGCCCTGGTGATGAACCTGAAAGGCGCCATCGGCAACATGGATGACAAGGACATCAATATTAAGGTCGACAAAGGTGTTGTTTACATCGACATTTCCGATAAGCTGCTGTTCAAGAGCGGAAGCTATGACGTGAACGAAGCCGCCAAGGGCGTTCTCGGTAAAGTAGCCACTGTCCTGAAAGCACAGCCCGACATCGAATTCATGGTGGAAGGCCACACAGATAACAAAGCTTACCATCATCCCGGTCAGCTGAAGGACAATTGGGACCTCTCCGTCAAACGTGCTACTTCCGTTGTCAGGATCCTGCAAGGTCAATATGGCCTGGATCCCGCTCATATCACGGCAGCTGGCCGCGGCGAATACGTTCCCGTTTCTTCCAATGATACAGACGAAGGACGTGCAGCTAACCGCCGCACCCGTATCGTGATCCTGCCTGCGCTCGATCAGTTCTTCAAATTGCTCGAAAAGAAATAAGTGTAATATACTAGGAAGCCGTCTGCCAGCTGGCGGACGGCTTCTTTTTTTCCCCCTGCCGATCATTTTAAGCGCCTATTGTACGTTATTTGTATTGTAACTCAACTAGTAGCCGGCTTTATGAGAGGATATCTCCGCAAATTAGGGTGGACCCTGCTAACGCTAACCTGTTGTCTCACCTGTTTCGCCGGCCGTGAGCCTGACCCTGTTGCCCATAAAGGCCTGCTGGACCTCCGTCACACCGACCTGTCCGATCATCCCATAAAATTGCACGGAGAATGGAGCTTTTACTGGATGCACCTCCTCGCCCCTGACAGCCTGACGGCCGCTGTTCCGGACTATGCACCCTATCCCCGCCTGTGGAAAGACCTCAACCTCCACGGCCGCACCTATCCCACCCGGGGTTATGCCACTTACACACTCACCGTCATTTTACCCCAACACCGGCCCCGCATCGGACTGGAAGTGCCCGATACCTATTGTTCCTATAAATTATATGTCAATGGCGCCGTCCAGTCCCAGAACGGTCAGCCCGGCAGCACAAAAGAAACATCCACCCCTTTCTGGGCTACCCGCACAGTCGTCCTGCCCCCCGCAGAGCCCGATACCATCGTACTGGTGATGCAGGTGGCCAATTTCTGGCACGCGAAAGGAGGGCCATATAAGGAAATACTCTTAGGGAATAAAGATGATCTCATCCAAAAGAAATACCAGGACGCCGCTTACGATTTCCTCCTGGCGGGCTGCCTCTTCATGGGCGGACTATTTTTCCTGGGCCTGTTCATCTTTGGCCGGCATGACAAGACGACCCTTTACTTTTCCTTGTTCTGCATGGTCTACAGCTATCGCATGGTGGGCACTGACACCTATGCCCTCCACTCCCTCTTCTCCAACCTGAACTGGTTTGTCACCGTTCGCATAGAATACCTGAGCCTTTCACTGAGCGTGGCCCTTTTTTCCCTGTATACCCGGCATCTTTATCCCGACGATGTCCATCACATCGTCATGAAGGGAATGGTCTGGTTCTGTCACACGTATACGGTTATCATTTTGCTTACGCCCACGACCATCTTTACACAGTTCATGACCACCTTCCTCGTGGTGATGTTCATTTCCATCGCCTATGCCATGTTCGTGTACCTGAAGGCGGCCCGTCATAAACGCAGCGGCTCCCTGTACGCCATGCTGAGCACCGCCATTCTGCTACTGGTCTTCCTGCTGCTGAACCTGCATTTCTTTGGGTTCATTCCGGCGCTACGCCTGGTCGTCCTCATCGCCTATATAGCCTTTTTCTTTTTGCAGTCCCTTTCCCTGTCCCATCGCTTTGCCCAGACCTTTAAAAAGGCCGCCGTCCAGGCACAGCAAGGCCTCCGCACCAAGTCGGAATTCCTTTCCACCATGTCCCACGAGATCAGGACCCCCCTGAATGCCGTTATCGGCATGACACACCTGCTGCTGCGGAACGAACCACGCACCGATCAGAAGGAAGACCTGGGCGTATTGCTTTTTTCTGCCAACAACCTGCTGTCCATCGTCAATAATATTCTCGACTATAACAAGATCGAAGAAGGAAAGATCGGCTTCGAGCAGATCCCCATGGACCTGTCCGCCATTGCCCGCAACATCGTGGCCGGACTGAAGAATGCCGCCGGAGAAAAAGGCGTATCCCTGTTACTGGAAGTGGACCAGCGCCTCGACCGGAAGCTCATCGGCGATCCCACCCGCACCAGCCAGGTGATCAACAACCTCGTGCACAACGCGATCAAGTTTACAAAGGAAGGCTCCGTAAAGCTGATCGTTCATGCCGATCTGCTGACAGATAATGCCGCCACCATCACCGTCAAGGTCGTCGACACGGGCATCGGCATTGCAAAAGAAAAGCAAAGCATGATCTTCGACCGCTTTACCCAGGCGGACTCCTCCACCTCCCGCAGCTATGGCGGCACAGGCCTCGGCCTTGCCATCACCAAAAGGATCCTGGAGCTGCAGGGCGTGGCCTTACAGCTGAAAAGCGAACCAGGAAAAGGTTCCGAATTTTATTTTACCCAAACGCTCAATTTCAGTGACGAGGCCATCGGCCAGCACGAGGAGCTCATCACATTCGCCTTCCGCGACCAGCTGCTGAAAGGCATCACCGTCCTGCTGGTAGAAGACAATCCCCTCAACGTGCTCGTCGCCCAGACCATGCTGGAGAACTGCGGCGCCACCGTCGACGTCGCCACCAATGGACTGGAAGCGCTGGAAAAATTGAACGCCGCCCGCCACCGCCTCGTCCTGATGGACCTCCACATGCCCGAAATGGACGGCTACGAGGCCACCGTCCTGCTGCGGAAAAGAGGAGAGACCCTCCCCATCATCGCACTCACCGCCAGCACCCCCAAAGAAGTAGAAAGCGAAGCCTATGCCGCCGGCCTCACCGACATCGTCGTGAAACCCTTCAACCCCGACGACCTCTACCGCGTCATCCTCCTTCACGCCGGTCCTGCCAGCCAATAACACTTAAAACAACCAGAAATAACCATTTCCCCAAAAGAAATGGCCACCCCCCCCGGCAAAAACCACCCCCCTCCGCGACTCCCGGGCAGCTATAAGCCTGTACGCGCCTTACATTCAACCGAAGCAACCAGCTACAAATGCCCAACAGAACATTCGCTCAACAAAGGAAAAAAGCCCAGTGATACCGAATGTACAGCGCGGGACGAGAGCTTCGTCGGAGAACTTCGTCAGGGCTGCTTCGACACGCCCAGAACTTCGTCAAAGCTACGTTCCTCGCTTTTTCTCGTTCGTACCTTTCGTTCCTCAGGTACGTTCGTAATCTTCACTCCGTTCGATTACTTCACACGAGGGCTACGCCAGGCCTACGGTCTCAACCTTCGCATGCGCTCGGTTGCCTTCGTTGGTTCCAACACTGTTGGACCCTTCCTCGGATACCTCGCTCGTAACCTTCGCTTCGCTCGGTTATAGCTGCCAACTGAAAGAATGACCCCTGGCACATTTTTTTAATCCATTCCCCCAGCACCTAAATACTACCCAAAAAATGAAAAATATTCGCCTCCTGGCGCTCGCCAATCTCTGGTCCTTCCTCATCCACCTGGCCTTCTCCTGGCTCACCCAGCTCAACATCATCAACGACACCGGCGTGGCAGACATATCCCATCGATTCCCCTCCTTATTCTCCCCGGCTGACATCACCTTCACCATCTGGGGCCTGATCTATGGCTTACTATTCATGCTCTGCATCTATCACCTGGTGGCCGCTTTCAAATATCCATCCACCCATCCCGCTAATGAGAACACCCACAAAATGGGCGGCATGTTCATCCTATGCAACCTCTCCACAGCCGCATGGCTCTATTGCTGGACCCATGCCTGGCTGGGCACTTCCCTGGCGCTGATCGGACTACAGCTGCTACTGCTCTTCAGCCTCAACGTCAGCCTGCAGATCTACCACCGGAATGCAACGATCACATCAAAAATATGTACCCAGCTGCCGCTGAGCATCTGGTTCGGCTGGATCACCGTGGCCACCATCGCCAATGCAGATATTTATCTGCTCGCCATAGGCTGGCAGGGCATAGGACTGTCGCAGGAACGTCTGACAGCCGTCCTCATCGGGATCACCGTATTCATCGGCCTATGCATGATCCTGGGCAGAAGGAATGTCTTTTATGGACTGGTGATCATCTGGGCATTGTGCGGCATCCTGCTGCGACACACTTATCCTGGTGCGCACGCTTATAAGGAGATCACCATGGCAGCCGAGGCAGGCGTGATCCTGTTAAGCATCGCCTGCCTGCTTCAGCTGGCCCGCAATCGCTCCTTCAGGCGGCATCACCTCCGGCGGCTCTTTCCGCCGTTCCCGGGATCACCGCGCCCTTTAAAATAATAAGATCATTTCAGCAGGTTGAGTGCGCTCATGAAGCCGGGACGTTTCGTAGCCCAGCTGCTGAGGAAAGCCGCCGGCTTCAGCCCCCCTTCCAGGCTCTTCAGCAGACCGCTGGCATCGGAGTATGTTTTCACAGCGCCGGCAGCCTGGGTGATCGTGCCCACGTTAAAACCCTGCTTGAACATGTCAGGTTTGATAAAGCTCGTAAGAGAAGAAATACTGCTGGCCATGTTGACGGCATCTGTTACTTTGCCGGCTGTGCTTAGCCAATCGGTCTTACCGCCGCTGGCCCAGCTGCTGAGGAACGAGGCAGGTTTCAGCGCACCCGCAAATTGTTTCAGCAAGCTGCCGGCATTGGGCGACTTGGCGCCCGTCAGTCCGCCCAACTGAGCTTGCGTGGTGGCTGCCGCCAGGCCCATAATAAATAACAAAAGGATAGATTTTTTCCGAAGGATAGCGATCTGGTTCATGGTGTTTTTTCCTAATATAAGACGTTTTATTCATATACAACGCCCGCCGGTGCCTAAGATATCCACCATGCATCAGTCATTGTCACGCTTACTGGTGCTTTTTCCTTTTCCCGTCCGCCTGAACCGCGCCTCTTCCAGGTCCAGCTCGAACTCTTTGCTCCGCAACAGCTCATCAGAGAAGATCTTGTCATGACGCATTTGCGACAGCTCCCGGCGTTGCACAGCTACCAGCTCCAGCAGCAGCTGACGATAGCGGGGAAGAAAAGCCGGGCTCAGCTCCTTGCCTTCCTCTTTCTCCAGTTTTTTGCTGGTGATCTGCACCATCCGCTCATAGCGCTCTTTCAATCGGTTGAAAGCATCGATAGATGTCGCCTCTTCCCCATATGCCCCGGTGATATGGTCCAGCACGGCAGTGGCTAACCGAAGACGAATGCTTAGCTGCTGCTCTTCCTCGTTCTCCTGTACTTCCAGCTTCAGCAGGCGCACCAGGACAGGAAGGCTGAGACCCTGCAACACCAGCGTGCAGAGGATGACGATAAAGGTGATGAACAGGATGAGGTCCCGGTGAGGGAATGGGACATCCTTCGACAGCATAAAGGGAACTGCCAGGGCGGAAGCCAGGGAGACGATCCCCCGCATGCCACTCCATCCGATGATGAATACCGCTTTAGTCTCGGGCCGGTGCTCCTTGAGCCGGATCTTCTTAAAGCATATACGGGGCAGGTAAGCGCCGGGGAATACCCACAATATCCGGATGAAGATGGTCACTACACTGATCACCACGCCATAGACGATCGCTGATCCCAGGGAATATTCACCCAAACCCCTTACAATGCCGGGCAGCTGGAGCCCGATCAGGATAAATACCACGCCATTCAGGAGGAAGATCAGCACATTCCAGACACTTTGGGATTGCAGCCGCGAACTGTAGGTGAGGGCATCATGCGACCGGTAGCTCACGAACAACCCACCGCTTACCACCGCCAGCACACCGGAAAAATGAAAATGCTCTGCCGTGATATACATCAGGTAAGGCGAGATCAGCGAGATACCCGTATCGATGCTGGGCGTGGTGGGCAGCCACCGGTGAATGGCATATACCCCAAACCCGATCAGCACTCCAACGGCGATCCCCATGGCCGCCACCACGAGGAATTCCTCGCTGGCCTGCCACAATACGAACTTCCCCGTAAAAATGGCTGCCAGGGCAAAACGGAAAACGATCAGGCTGGACGCATCATTCACCAGACTTTCCCCTTCCAGGATGGTCACCACGCGTTTCGGTACTTTCAACGTTTGCAGTACGCTTGTGGCAGCCACTGCATCGGGAGGGGAGATGATCCCGCCAAGGAGGAAACCTAACGCCGGGGAGAAGCCGGGGATCATGCGGGTGCTTACATACGCCACCGCACAGGCGGTACAGATCACCAGCCCGAAAGCCAGCAGACTGATAGACCGGCGGTTGCGCCAGAAATCCTGCCACGAAGTATTCCAGGCCGCTGAATACAGCAGGGGAGGAAGCAGGATCACAAAGACGATGTCGGGATCGACCATGATCCGTGGTATACCCGGAAAAAGACTGATCAGCAGGCCCGCGATCACCAGGAAAATAGGATAGGAGATGCGAAGCTTGTCACTCAGCATCGACAGCATGGTGACGGCAAATAACAAGGAAATGATCAGTAGTAAGTTATCCTGCAACATGCCGTAAATTAAAAAATTTAGCCGTATTCTCCCGCCGGGGAATTTCTTCCCCAGCTCCGGGCCACCAACAGGCCCCTGCCACAGGGCCGCGACCCGTCGCCGCGATTGGCACGCTTTTCGACCCAATAATTAAAAACACCGGTATGTTTAAACTAGAACTAATGATCTTTGCTTGCTTCACATTGTTGCTGGCATGTCAGCAGCCGGATACGAAAAATACCGCAAAGGACTCCGCTGCCACAGCGGCCCTCTCCACACCAAAGGTCAAAGAAGCCCCCGACACCACCGTGCTCGACGGGCCCTGGTTCCTCCAGCCGGTGCTCCCCTCCGATACCGCCGCGGGAAAAAGAGCCACCATGCGGCTCGATCTCAAAAAAGGCCGCTTTGCCGGCAATACAGGATGCAACAATATGAGCGGAAAATTCTGGTACAGCGCCACCGATAGCAGCCTCACCTTCAGCGACAAGCTGGTCACCACAAAAATGGCCTGCACCGGCTATAATGAAAAAGCCTTCCTCAAGAACCTGCTGCTCACCACACATTATAAACTAAAGAATGGTGTCCTGACCTTCCTGGCGGAAGATAAGACCGAACTGTCCCGCTGGGAAAGGAAGCCCTCCGCTCCGGCAAATACCAGCAAAGCATAGGTCGTCCCATCCGATGTGAACTTTTCTTACAGCCGATGGTTATATCAACAAGCTTAATATAAATTTTACAGCTTGGTAACATTAATACCCGAACTTACTCTATTAAACGCTGGAAGATGGTAACAAAAAGCCTGATCGATCTTACCCGGGAACTGCTGAGCAGCGGTGTCTTCAACCATCTCCCCGACAATGAGATCGCACGCCTGCACTGGATGATCATGCAAGGCCAGCAGGAAGACCAGCTACCGTTGCAACCCCTGTTCAGCTATTGGTACAGGGGCGATTTTTATTCCCCGAATGTATCACCCCACCTCCTGCCGCAATGCAATGACTATCTGCAACGCATGGGACACCCCCTGATCGACGTATATGGGGAAGAGTTATATGAAGCCTAGACCTCCAGGCGATTCTCCCGGGCCGTCTCATTCAACCATACCTGCCTAAACTCTCCCACCCCCTTTTAACCAACTTTTTCCAAACCTCCTCACGCCCCCGGGCCCTTATAATAGCTCCCCGGCGCCTCCAATACCTTCTTCCACTGCCGCTGATGGCTCTCCTGCCATTTCTTGTTCGGATGCACCCCCCAATTCGCCGATTTCAACTGCTCCCGCACAAAATCCCGCTGCTCCGGATGGACGAACATAGGATGCAGGTAGAACCATTTCGCATCCCCCGTCAGCTCCTTCCAAAAAGCGGCAAAATCCGCATAAACAGTCTCGAAGACCTTTACCTCGTCCTTGCTGTCGTCATAAGTGCTGTGGCTATAAAAAAAATGAGTGCCCGATAAACCCTTCACCCGGTACAGACTACCCCCGCTTTGCTCCGAGCTGATATCAAAATAAAGTTCCCTCGACATGTTAACTACCTCTCTTTTTACGTTTATGTAGTATCTTCATAGACTAAAACAATAACTAATCATATGGCATTGATCCCCAATAATAAGAAGAAAAAAGACGGCAAAGCCCTCGCCGGCCCGAAAAGTAATATACCCGGATTCCCCGCTGGAAAAGGCAAAGCCAACAGCAAAGGAGTTGTTAAAAACACCCGACTCACCGGCGGCTCACAACGCGGATCCTAATCCACGTATCCCGCCCCCTGCTTTTCCAACATCAGCTTTTCCATTTCAGCCTGGGCAGCCTCCCCGTCAGGGAAGGTCTTCAGCTGTATCTGTCCTTTGGATCCCGTTCTTCCCCAACGGACCACGAGCTTATTGCCATCCGTAGCGGCTTCCCAGAACCTGTCCCCCTCCCGGTGATGGAGCCGGCGGAAAGGCAAATGATCATACGGACTCGCCGTAGCATACCCGCCTACACCTAAACCAACACCAGCCGACAACCCCTCAACAGACCCTTCTCCAGCCCCTGCGCTCAACCCCTCATCCGATCCAGATCTCAGTCCTTCTCCCTCCCCTTCTCGCACTCCCTCACCAGCCTTTGCCCGCAGCGCATCGCTCGCCCCCCGCATCGCTTGATCTCTCCCGGCCTGCCGCTCCTCACCAGCTCGCAGCTTCCCCGTCTCTTCCAGCACCCGGCGGACCTGCTCCATCACCTTTTGAGGCTGGTGAAGCCAATCCCGTGAGAACACCTGCATTACCTTCCACCCGAATCGCTCCAGGATAGCCGGACGCTGGTAATATTGTTCGATAAGGTTGTCATTCTGATAATGCCGCTCGTCATCCAGCAGGATCCCCAGCATATAAGCCTGGTCACCCGCCCTCGCCTTCACCGCCAGCGAACATTTGAAATCCGACTGCCCGATCTGCTCATCCACGACATAGCCCAGGGCCTGCAGCTGCTGCCGGATCTGCTCCCTGACCAGGGATGGACGACTGTTCGCAGAGCCCTCCTGCTTGCGCAGCACCAGGCTGTCCAAAATGCTCCGCGCACCCTGCATCTGACCCAGGCTCACCATCTCCGCATACTGCAGGAACCGCTTAAAATAATTGGCCCCTTCATTGTATTCATTGGTAATGGCCCCATGCCGGATGCTGCTGACGACCGCCATATGCGTCCTGGCCCGGCTGAAGAGGACATTCAATCTTTTTTCTCCGCCTTTTTTATTGATAGGCCCGAAGTTCATCACCATCCTGCCCCTGGCGTCAGGGCCATAGCAGACGCTCATGATGATAATATCCCGCTCATCCCCCTGGATATTCTCCAGGTTCTTTACAATGAGACCCGTGAACTGGTCATTCTCCGTGCGATTGTAGGCCTCTTCCAACTTTTGAGCAAAGACGCTGTCCTCTTCACCCAGCGCCGACAGGGCGCTCTCGATCATATGCTGCTGCTCCTGGCTGAAAGCAACGATACCGATGCTTTCCTTTGCCTCCCTGCGCAGCAGCTCCCGTACCAGGTGGGCAATATACACGGCCTCACCCTGGTTGCTTCGCTTTTCATAGACGCTGCCTTCCAGGAAATGGTAGCTGATGCTGCGATCGAAGAGACAATCCGCCTGCTGACCCGCCTCGCGCACATTGCTGACGAGAATGGGCGGCTTCTCCGACTTGTGGATCGTCTTATCGGGAATAGTGAGCAGCCGGCCTTCATAAAAAGCATGGTTGCTGAAGCTGATCAGCGTCTCAAAATGACTGCGATAGTGCCAGCTGAGCAAGGTGCTGTCCAACTTACGGGCACCCTGCGCCAGCAGGCTGTCCACATCGTCGCTTAGCCATTCATCTTCTTCTTCGTCAGCCGGACCTTCCAGGTCATCAGGGTCCTCCGCCCTGGCGCTGAAAAAATCAGTGGGAGGCATCTGCTTTTCGTCCCCCACGATGATCGTCTGCCGGCTGCGGTACAGGGCCGGCACCCCTTCCTCCAGCGTGATCTGGCTGGCCTCATCAAAGATCACCACATCGAAATGATCGCTGTCCAGGGGAAGACTGTCGCTGACACTATAAGGGCTCATCAGCCAGACAGGCTTGATATCCTTCAATACCCTGCCGCTCTCCCGCGACGACAGCTCCCGGATGCTTTTATAACGCATGCTTTTGCCGAACTCATTCTCCAGGATCTTTCTGCCTTCGTTATAGGTCTTCTTGAACTTCTTCTGCTCCTCATTCAGCTGGCTGGCCGCCATGCTGGCCAGGTCGATGTGCTGGAGGAAACGCTGCCGGATGAAGGCGCGGATCAGGTCGGCATTCACCTGCTGCAGCTCCGCATAGCATTCGCCCAATGCCTGCACCGCCTTATCCAGCGCCGGCCTGTCGATATGGGCAAACTCCCGGTTCGTTTGATACACCATTTGCAAGGTCTTGCGGGCGATCACCGCCTCCGCCTGTTGGGGGGACACCATGAGCCCGCGCAGCATCGTTTTTACACTTTCCGGCAACGCGGAAAAGCTCCGGAGGGCAGGCAGCATTTCCCGTAAACCCTCCGCATTCAGCCGGATATTCTGCAGCTCGTCCCGCAGGGCTTCCAGGCTCTCGGTAGCGCCTGGATGCAGGCATTCTTTCAATCGGCTTTCCAGGTCCACCAGCGGCTGGTGCAGCGAATGCAGCGCGTTCACAACAGTGCCGGCCTCCGGATGACGAAGTAAATAGACCAGCGCAGGGTCCTCCTTCTTTTGATGAAGGATGCTGATGCCAAGCCAGGCCGTATCCGGGTTATCCAGGCGATAATCTTCCATCAGCCGCCGTTTTGCCTGTTCCAGCCGCCGGGCCTGCTCGTATTCATCGTTTAAATGCTCCAGGATGCTGCGATAGGAAGGTTTTACCGCATGCGCGGAAAACGCATAGCACGCCTGCAATTGCTTTTTTAGTTTTTGCCAGCCCCCGTTCAAAAAGCTTAAGAATGCTTTTTCCTGCCTGGCAGCCAGCTCCAGCGCCTGCGACAGGTCCTGCTCCGGCAGCTTTTCTTTCCAATGGATATTTTTCCGCAGGGCTTGCTGGTAGGTTTCGTGCAGCGATTTGTATTCATTAAAACGCAGGATGAAAGCCCGTGCCTCCTCACCCGAAGGGTCGGCCAGCCGGAAATTATCGGTCAGCACCAAAGGATGCAGCAGTACGGCAAATTGCACCAGGCTCTTCAGCTTTGCAGGACGCGTCCATTGCTCCCGTGCGATCGGCGCTCCTGCCAGTCCCCGGTCCACGATGTCCAGGAGATCCAGCGCCTGGCCCAGGGCCGTGTCCAGCATACGATGCGGATGCTCCGCCAAAAAGATACGCTCGTTCACTTTGCTGAAAGGATGACCCGCGAAGATCGGGTCCGAACCCACGGCTTCCAGCGCTTCCTTCAGCTGGTTGACCACACCGCTTGCGCCCTGCCACGCGGCGTAGGACGGCAACGCTTCCTCTTCCAATGGGGAAAGGGACACGAGGTCCTGCCGCAGCTCGATGATGCGCTCGATCAGTTTTCTAACGATGATGCCTATCTCCTGTTCTCCGCCGGTGCTGGTGGTATGGAATTCCTTCAGCAGGTCCACCTGCCGGTTCATCCTGTCTACCAATGCGGCGCGCCGGGCCCTCAGCCCCGGCAGGTCCATCCGGCGTGCCGTGAAATCCTCATAGGTGGAACGCAGGTTGCGGATAAATTCCCGTTTATCCCCCTGGCTGTCGTGAATATAGCAGCAAAGCTCATCCAGGCCGTTCTGTTTCAGCCGGTGATAGACCACGTCAAGCGCCGCCCGCTTTTCACAGACGAAAAGGATGCTTTTGCCCCTTGCCACATAGTCCGCGATTAGATTGGTGATGGTCTGGCTCTTTCCCGTACCGGGAGGACCTTGTATGATATAGCTGTAGCCCGCACGGCTTTGCAAAATAGCCCTGGTTTGTGTAGGGTCCGCCTGGATGACATGGTGCCAGTCGTCCGTGCGGTTCAGATCGAAAGGATGTTCTTTAAATGTCCTGGGCTGCTCGCTGAACAGTGCGTCGAACACCGGATGCTGCAGCTGCTGATCGATCACCACATTGTAATCCCTCACCAGGCTCATCTTCTTGTAGTTGAAATTTCCCAGCACCATATGGCAAACATCGAAATCCCAGGAATAGGGATTGTTTTCACTCTCCGTCAGCCTGTAGAGCTCCGCTTCCCGGACAGCAGGATCCATTAATTGTTTAGGGGAGTTCCTTCGATCCTCTCGCACGAGGAACTCCAGAAAACCCTTCTCCGTCCTGATCTTTTGACGGAAGATCTCCAGGCCCAAAGGCTGATAATGCTCCGGTTTATAGCTGTAGGGAATATGATGCCAGCTGCTGAGGCCCGGTTGCCGGCGCAGCCGCTTCCGATAGTTATTTACGGTCTGACGGGCTTCGCCATGGATCAGCCGGATGCGGGGCTTGCTGATATAGTTCAGCACAATACCCTGGTTGGCCTCGTCTATCTGGGCCTTGACAGATTGATAGAACTGGGCCGGGTCCGTTTCATCCAGGTCTACCAGGTCCGGCAGCCGGATGCCATACAGTTCTTTTAATTGCCCCGCCAGCACCGGGTTAACCTCGGCTGCATTGTCCAGTACCTTCAGCACATAGTGGTCTTCCTTCAGCTTCTTGTTCTTTTTCAAAGACACGGGCAGCAATAACAACGGGCTTTGTATACGCTCGTTGGGGTCCTCTTTCAGGTTGTGCCAGTTGAGAAAGGCGATCACCAGCTTCAGCTGGTTGAACCCATATTCATGGATGGCCCGCTGGGACTCCACCCGCACGCGGTCCAGTGAGGAAGGTAGATAAGCATGATCGTCAAAGCGGAGGTACTTGTTCAGCACGATCTCCTTCATGCCGCGGAACTTTTCGGCCAGCTCGTCGTTCCAGATAAAAAGATGTTCCGGGCGAATGCTCTGGTAGTGCAGCACCACCGGCACGCTGCTGACCGTCAGGTTCACAAATCGCATATTCGGCTTGTAATACAGCAGCCTGTTACGACGGCTGGTATCGAACAGGCGGTTGCGCAGCTTATTCAGGATAAATGCATCCCGCTGCGTCAGCTCCTTATTGACCCAGCCCGCCACCCGGCTGAGGTCCGTTTGCTTTTCCGGATCATAATCCCGGTAATGCTGCAGATGTTCGATCACGTCGTAGAGGTCTTGGGTACGGCGGCTCCTGTCCAGCTCCGTCATCTCCGTGATCAGCCTTCCCACCGTAGGATGGAGACGTCCGTTATGCTGGGCCGGGTTCGTTCGCACCCGGGCAAAGGTCACCAGGTCATCCGGCTCATAGAGGTCCAGCCCCAGGGCCATGCTGCCCAGGATCAACCCCAGGCAGAAAATATCCGTCTGCGGATCATGATGGCCTAGCAACTGTTCGAAACATTGATAGCCGGGTATATAGGAAGGGTAGGACAGCGGCCGAGCGAAGTCCAGGTGTACCTGCAGGTTCTCCTGCTCGATAGCATCCTCTCCCGCATCTGCACGGACCTTTATTTTCCCCACCACCTCGAAGTTCCCGGATGGCACGCCCGGGAACAAAGCCAGCACACGGCGAAGGGCATACGAAGGGGCATGGGCCTGCTGCTCGTCGATGTCCAGGGCCTGCTCCGTCAGGAACAAGGCTTCGCCCTTTCCAAAAGGCGCCACCTGGCCCGCTTCATGGAGACCGCACACTTCGCGGAACAGGGGCAATACAAAGGCGATCACGTCATCCGTGGTATATTCCCCTTCGTCGAAGGCGCTTCGCAGGAATGCTTTAAAATAGGTTCGGTTACTTGACATATGGTCTCGGATTAATCAACCTTTAAAGTATTATACGCAGCCATCATCTGCTGCCGCTGACGTTCCCATTGCTTATCGGTATAAGACAGCTCTTTCTTCATGACAGGCTCCAAAACTTCCAGCAGGCCCAGGTCCCCGGCAAGCCACAGCGCATACCCGGACGGCACATCTTCCAGGTCCGGGTCCGCCAGGGCAAGGTCCAGCAGGACATACGCAAAATATTCCCGTATGCTGTCATGCGCCCCGCCCAGGAAAGCCTTCAGCCTTTCGATGTCTCCTGCACCGCCTAATGAAAGCTCCGCAAAATATTGCCTGGCCAGGCTCATCACCGGCGCAGTCCTGAACCACGTCGGCCGGAGATAATATTCCAGCAATCCTTCCGTAAGCCCGGACAGGTGCTGTTGCGCCAGCACATCCAGCCGGTCCAGCTCCATCACCCCTTCGATCATCTGCGTTATGGCCGGATCAGCGCCCGCCTCTTGCGAAGGAACGGAAGACTCCCTGTCCCCGGAAGGAACCAAAAGTGCCTTTTCCACAGAAGGGACCGCGGACTCCCCCCCGGCAGGATGATCCACATCCGACCGCTCCAAAGACCTGCTGACATCTCCAGCCCCCCTTCCTTCGTCCAAACTGCCCGGCATCCGGCCATCCCAGTATTGTCCCCACAGCTGCAGCGCCCTGGTGCGGATAAAGTTCTCCGGATGGGACAACGATGCGGACTGGACCCGCGGCCCCTCTGAAAAAATGGCTTCCGCCTGCCGGATATAACTTTCCGCATGCACCACCGAAAGTCCCGTCGCCATCTTCAATAGCATCGATATCATTGGAGTGGGGTCACCCAGCACCCCGTACGCCGCCCGGTCACAATAGATCTCCGTATACAATCGGAAAAGACGGGCCGTTTCATACTGAGCAGCGTCGCAGTCGGGACTGTTGGCGATGGCTAAAATGATCCGGTCGGTGATCTCCAGCTCCCCGTTCAACAAAGAATTGAATTTTACGTGGGCCAGCTCATGGGCGATCAGCGCCAGCAGCTCCCTTTCATCAAGGAGCTGCAATAAACCCCCGCTGAACACGATGTGCGCCTCACCCGCCAGGCAGACAATGCTGGCATTCAGCTCCGGCTCATGGGTAATTGCCTGGTATGCAGTCACCGCCAGTCCATCAAGTCCCAGTTTTTCCCGGGCGACATGGATCTTTTCATATATGAGGGGATCACTGCCGGCATTGAACTGGTAGGTATGCTGCAAAAGCTCCGACTTAAAAGCAGTCAGCTGCTCCTCCTTTTTCGGAGCGGCAGCAAAGAATGACCAGATCCCGGACTGCCCTTTGAAATAGTCCCGGATCTTTACATGGTAAGGCAGCGGTTCGGATAACATAAGTGCCTAAATTAACTAAACTTAGCCTCAGTATCAATACCCTTTCCCTACTTTTAACAACCCCGAAGCTGCCACTTGCCGCTTGCAGCTATTTATTTAACTTCGCACCATGAGCGACTATATCAACGGCCTGAACGAACAGCAGAGAGAAGCAGTTTTGCACAAGGATGGACCGATCATGATCGTGGCAGGAGCAGGCAGCGGAAAGACAAAAGTCCTCACCACCCGCATCGCCCACCTCCTTGCACAAGGAGTGGATGCATTCAACATCCTCGCCCTCACGTTTACCAACAAGGCGGCTAAGGAGATGAAAGAGCGGATCGAAAAGATCCTGGGCAACTCCAATGCCCGCAGCCTGTACATCGGCACCTTCCATAGCGTATTCGCACGCGTCCTCCGGGGAGAAGCCCACCGGCTCGGCTACTCCAATAATTTCACCATTTATGACACGGATGACGCCAAAAGCGTCGTGAAGACCGTCATCAACGAGCTGAACCTCGACGACAAGCATTATAAGCCCAATGTGGTATACAATCGGATCTCTCAGGCCAAGAACAGCCTGGTAGGCCCCGGCGAATATGCCAATGACTATGCCATCCAGCAGGAAGACATGCGGGCGAACAGGCCGGCCATTGCGCAGATCTATGCCGCCTATGCCCAGCGCTGCTTTAAGAATGGCGCCATGGATTTTGACGACTTGCTCATCAAGATGTACCAGCTGCTGAAAGAGCATCCGGAAAGCCTCCACAAATTTCAGCACAAATTCAAATATATCCTCATCGATGAGTACCAGGATACCAACCCCGCCCAGTACGAGATCATCAAGCTCCTGGGCGCCGCACATGAGAATGTCTGCGTGGTAGGGGACGACGCCCAGAGCATCTATAGCTTTCGCGGCGCCACCATCGAGAATATACTCCAGTTCCAGAAAGACTATGACGATGTAAAGGTGGTAAAGCTGGAACAGAATTACCGCAGCACCCAAAGCATCATCAAAGCAGCCAACGAAGTAATAAGGAACAATAAGGGGCAGATCCCGAAAAATCTCTGGACGGATAATGCCGAAGGGGAAAAGATCCGCCTGGTACGTATGATGACGGACAACGAAGAAGGTAAATTTGTAGCCGATACCATCCAGGAACAGAAGCTGCGCAACCATTTCAACAACCGCGACTTCGCCATCCTGTACCGCACCAATGCCCAGAGCCGTGCATTTGAAGAAAGCCTGCGCCGCATGGCCATTCCATATACCATGTACGGAGGCGTCAGCTTCTATCAACGCAAGGAGATCAAGGACCTGATCGCTTACCTGCGCATCATCGTCAATCCCCGCGACGAAGAAGCGCTCAAACGCATCATCAACTATCCCACCCGGGGCATCGGCAAAACGTCCATCGACCGCGCCGTGCTCGCAGCCAACGAGCACAATATCACCCTGTGGGAAGTGCTGGAAAAAGCCAGGGAATTCGGATTCAAGGCAGGCACCCTGGAAGCTGTAGAGAACTTCGTGCTGATGATCCGCAGCTTTGCCAGCATGCTGGCCACCAAGAACGCCTATGAAGTAGCCACCCACGTAGGCAAACAAACCAATCTTGTCAAAGAGCTTTTCAACGATAAGACCACCGAAGGGCTCGCACGGTACGAGAACATCCAGGAATTGCTGAACTCCATAAAAGAGTTCACGGAAAGGCCGGATGAGGACGGCGTCCTCGAGGAAGAGGTAAAAGGCCTGGGCAACTACCTGCAGCAGATCACGCTGCTGACCGATGCAGACGAGAAAGATCCCAATGCCGATACTGTAAAGCTAATGAGCATCCACGCCGCAAAAGGCCTGGAATTCTCCTGCGTATTCGCAGCCGGCCTGGAAGAAATGCTGTTCCCCAATGCCATGGCCATCAACACACGCGAAGAGCTGGAAGAAGAAAGAAGATTATTCTACGTGGTCATCACCAGGGCCAAGCAGCGACTGTGGATCACCTACGCCAATACACGATATCGGTTCGGACAGCTCGTCCAGAATGAGCCCAGCCGTTTCATAGAAGAGATCCCCTCCGAATTCCTGGACCGCAGCTTCGCCGGTGGCGGCGCCCGGAACCAGGGCACCTTTGGCGAGAGCAGAAGCGCTTACGACCGGATGCATGGCGGAAGCTTCGGCAACTCCGCATCACAGGCCGAGAAAAAATACGGCCCGCCGCCATCCAAAAAAGAGACCAAGCCCGCATACGTTCCTCCCAAGCCATACATGAAGACCATCGAACATAATCCCAGCCCCGACTTCGCCGCCAGCGACACCTCCGCACTGCAGGTCGGACAAAAGGTCGAGCACCAGAAATTTGGGTTCGGAGAAGTGGTCAGCATGGAAGGGTCCGCACACAACCCCATCGCAACCGTGAAGTTTCAATACAACGGTGAAAAAAAGATCATGCTGAACTACGCCAAGCTGCGAATTGTGGAATGATCATAGCCACGATCCGGGAATGTTTCCCCTGGCGGGAAAAATTCCCGCACGCAATAACCACAAAGGAAAAAATACCCTTCCTAATATCCGTGGAAGGCCGGGTAATTATTGATTTTAACAAAAGTTTGCTATCTTTTACGCATGACCGAAATGTACAAGATACAGCCTGACGGATTGTATTTTGTAACCCTAACCGTAGTTGGCGGGATTGATGTTTTCACCCGCCACGAATATTGTGATCTGCTGGTTGACAATCTGAATTACTGCATTGAGCACAAGCGGCTGCGGGTATACGAATATGCCATCCTACCCAGTCGCCTGCATATGATCGCAGGCGTCGAACAGGGAAGATCAAACCTTCCCAAAGTCCTGAGGGATCTGAAAAGCACTTCAGCTAAACAGATCCTGAGGGCTATTGCCGAGCATCCCACGGAGACCCGCAAAGAATGGCTCCTGCGCCTTTTTCAATTCTTCGCCAACCGCTATCAGAACGACTCGGAACATCATTTCTGGCAATTCGGCAACCAGCCTGTGGACCTGGAAAAGTTTGTTAAAAAAGACCAGCCCCTTCCATCCCCCCTGGACAGCCTTATGAAAGAAAGAATAGTCGACATCCCCCAGCATTACCTTTATTGCAGCGCCAATCCCCGGCAAAAAGTGAGATTATTCCAGCCCGACCCCGGGGTCCTCCCTTAAGTAATAAAAAATTAAGACGCTTCACGCACATAAAAGCCGCGGATTTTGTAACTTGTACGTATCCCCCATCCCATACCTGTCAGTACCCTGTATTTATTTTATCACATAAATGAATAAATAACTATGCTGGCAAACGATAAACACCTCGGATCCCGGGAAGCCTGTTATTTCCTCACATTGAATGTGGTGGACAGGATCGACGTATTTACAAGGCCCGCCTACAAGCAGGTAATAGTCGACGCATTGAATCATTTTGTGGAAATAGGCCAGGTCTCCATCTATGCCTGGTGCCTGATGACACACCACCTTCATCTCCTGGTGAAGACCCCCGAAGGCAGCGGCCCCGCATTCTTTGAAAGGGATTTTAAAAAATACACCACCCCGGAGATATTAAAGGCCATCGAAGTGGAGATGGACCTCCGTAAAGATTGGATGATGCAGCGCTTCGAGGATTTTGGCAAATCCCTCAAACGCATCGAAAAATGCCACCTCTGGCAGAATTGCAGCAGCCCCCTGCATGTGGACGCTACACAGCCCGACCTGCTCATGGCCAGGATCGAGCACATCCACGAGAATCCCATCCGGGAAAGGATCGTCGACCTCCCCGAAGCCTATCTTTTCAGCTCGGCACGCGATTATGCCGGCGGAAAAGGCCTGGTAAAAGTGAAAGTGGCGCAAAAACCCGGCTTGTCGAAGATCAAGCTGCTGTCCGCTAACTGACGGCCTCCGCCAGCGCTTCCACTGTTTTTTTCTCACTGCCGACAAATATCTTGCCGCCTACCAGCGCCACCGGACGCTTGAGGAACGTGTATTCCTCCAGGATCAGTTTGCGGTAATCTTTCTCGGTCAACTGCTTGTCCTTGAGCCCCAATACTTTATACTTCAGGGACCGCCGGCTGAACAACGCTTCGTAGCTGCCCGCCTTCTGTTTCAGCTCATCCAGCTGGGCTGGCGTTATCTTCTCCGTTTTGATATCCTGCAGCTCAAAACCTTTCTCCTCAGCCCCGATCTCACCCAATATCCGGTTGCAGGTGCTGCAGGTAGAAAGACAATATATTTTCTTCATGGCACGAAGGTAATATTTTCACCTACCCGGCGACAAATGCCAGCAGCAACTAGTTATTTTTGTAAAAACCCGCAGTTTGCAGCCGCCCCACACACAGGAGGAATTTGTGAAGCTGGTGCAGGAGCACCGGGCCATGCTGTATAAAGTGTGCAGGCTTTACTGCTTTTCAGCCGACGATCGCCAGGACCTGTTCCAGGAAATAGTTATCCAGCTCTGGAGATCCTACCCCGGCTTCCGGGGCGAGTCCAAATTCAGCACCTGGCTTTATCGCATCGCCCTGAACACAGCTATCTCCAACCTCCGCAAACAACGCCGCCGCCCCTCTCCGCTGAATATCAACGAGTTGCCGGCCTCCCTGCAGGACATGAGCCATCCCGGAGAGGAGGAAGAACAGCTGCAACAGCTTTACGCCGCCATCGATCGCCTGTCGGAGATCGAAAAAGCGCTGGTCATGCTCTACCTGGATGACCGCTCCTATGAAGAAATGGAAGAGATCCTTGGTATCAATCAAAACAATCTGCGGGTCAAGATGAACAGGATCCGGGAAAAACTACGCAAAATGACAAAGGAGGCCACATATGGAATTAGATAGCCTGAAATATGCATGGCGCACCCTGGGGGCCAAACCCGCTCCGGAAAAAAGCTCCGAACAGATCCGCGCGCTGCTGCAGCGCCGCTCTAAAGGTCCCGTAGCAAAAATGCGGCGCAACCTGGTGGGAGAGCTGCTCCTTATCCTGGTCACCTATACCCCCGCCATCCTCTTTTATTTCCTGGAATTCGATGGCAGGCTTTCCGGCATCTCCTGGCTCTTTGTCCTGCTGCTGGTCATCCTGGCCGTCTATTTCTATCGCAAGAACCAGCTGCTGAAAGCCATGCAGTGCGCTGAATACAACATCTGCAACAGCCTGCGGCAGCAGGTAGTCACCCTGAAAAGATACATCCGCTTCTATGTCCGGACAGGCACTGCCATGATCCCCATCATGGCTATCCTCACCTGGCTTATCATCCGCTGGAAATTTCCACCCCTCCCCGGGTCAGACCTTTTCTATCGCATCAGCGGATCACCCTGGTGGCAACATCCCCTTACCTGGCTCACCCTCCTCATCCCCGTTACCGCAGGCGTCTATTTTCTCAATGTATGGTACGTAGGCCGGCTGTATGGACAGCACATCCGTAAATTGCAGGAGCTGCTGCGGGAAATGGAAGAGGTGTAGTAACTTACTCCCAAAATTAGCCCATGAGAAGAATACCATTCATTTTCAGCCTCGTCCTGCTCCTGCTTTCCGCCCCCACCTTTGCACAATCCGGCGACGAGGCCGACATCCGCCAGATCCTGGCAAATCAAATCACCGCCTGGAACAAGGGCGATCTCGACAATTTCATGAAAGGCTACTGGAAAAGCGACTCCCTGACCTTCATCGGCCAGTCCGGTATCACCTACGGCTATACCACCACCCTGAATAATTATAAGAAACATTACGACTCCCCCGATAAGATGGGCGAGCTCAGCTTTACCCTCCTCAAGCTGGAAAGGCTTTCCGCCGATTACTATTTCGTCGTCGGTAAATGGCACCTGAAAAGAAAAGCCGGCGACGTCGGCGGCGTATATACCTTACTGTTCCGTAAGATGGATGGTCGCTGGGTCATCGTGTGCGACCATAGTAGCTAACCAAGGTGGTCGCATTTTGCGACTGCCTCCCTTCTCCCCCTCCTAATCAATTCACCAATAGCTTCTTGAACTCCACACTATCCCCATTGAACACATCAAAATCCACCCTCGTAACAATCCCATTCACCCGCCCCAGCTCACTATGCTGCCAGAAGGTCCATTCCCTATATGTCCGGGGCCGCTCCTTTTGCAGGTAATGCGCCACCCATAAAGGAAAACCATCAAAGTCATCCTTCAGGAACTGCCGGTAAAAATCCACATTGGTATAAACGATCGGTGTGACATGATAATACTCCTGAATGGTCAGCAGCCAGTCTCTTGCCCTTTCCCGCAGCTTGTCCCCCGGCACCCCATACGTCTGCTCGATATCCAGCACAGGCGGAAGATCTCCCGGCGACAGCTCCACGGAATTGATGAAATTCTCAGCCTGCGCCTTGCCGCTCTTCGTCGCGAGGAAAAAATGATAGGCGCCCCGCACCAGCCCCGCATGCTTCGACTTCTTCCAGTTGCGCTGGAACAGCGCGTCTTCATTGCCCAATCCCTCAGTCGCCTTTATGAACGCAAACCCCAGCTGCACATTCCCCACCCGCATATCCCGCACAGATTCCCAGTCGATGACATCCTGGTATTTGGATACATCGATGCCATGAATAGTATAATTAACAGGAATATCTATCCCGAATTCAGGATAGCGGACGAAATGGGCCCTTCGCTCAATCCACCAGTCATATGCCGCAAACCCCAGCATGACGACCATCCCAACTCCCATAGATAATAATACGATCTTCCAGGCAATATATTTGTTCGGTGCTTGCGCCATAACTGCGGTTGCAAACCTACATCAAAATGCTTGATTTCGCAATCAATGCCAATGGACCATATCCGATGACCGATAAGATTCCCCCGGCCGTGCCAGGTTCTTCATGACCATCAAATAAGACTTTTATTTCATGAAAAACCTACATCGAAAACCAACATTAAAATGCCTAATTTTAACCTTCCATGCCCGCATTTAACCGTAACGATACCATCAATCTTTTATCCAAGCTCACGCTCCGGCGCCTGTGGAATGGAACCAAAGTCCTCAGTAGCTATTATTTGAGCAAATTCACCGGAAAAGCCATCCAGTGGGGCTATCCCGTCAGTATATCCTTCGAACCCACTACGGCTTGCAACCTGCGCTGCCCCGAATGCCCCAGCGGCTTACGGGCCTTCACCCGTCCCACCGGCATGCTGCAGAACGATTTCTTCCGGGACACCATCGATCAGCTGTCCAAAGACCTGCTCTACCTGATCTTTTATTTCCAGGGCGAACCCTACCTCAATCCCGCTTTCCTGGATATGGTATCCTATGCAGCTAAAAAAGGGATCTATACCGCCACCTCCACCAACGCCCATTATCTCAACGATAAGAATGCCAAACGCACAGTAGAGAGCGGCCTCGACAGGCTCATCATTTCCATCGACGGGACGACCCAGGAAGTATACGAACAATACCGCGTAGGCGGCAAGCTGGAAAAGGTCCTGGAAGGAGCCCGCAACATCGTTAGATGGAAGAAGGAGCTGAAGAGTAAAAAACCCTTCGTCTTCTTTCAGTTCCTGGTCGTGAAGCCCAACGAGCACCAGCTGGAGGACATCCGACGCCTGGCCGAAGAAGTAGGCGTGGACGAAGTCCGCTTCAAGACCGCCCAGGTATATGACTACAGCAACGATCCCAACCACCTCATACCGGACAACGAAAAATACAGCCGCTATCGAAAGGACGATACCGGCAGCTATACATTCAAAGGTTCACTGGACAACCATTGCTGGCGCCTCTGGCATGCCACCGTCATCACCTGGGATGGACTGGTCGTACCCTGCTGCTTCGACAAGGATGCACAGCATCAGCTGGGCGATCTGAAAGGCCGGCCATTTAAGGAGATCTGGCATAACGAGCAATATGTGGACTTCCGCCGGCAGATCCTCCAAAGCCGCAGGAACATCGACATCTGCGCCAATTGCAGCGAAGGAACAAAAGTATGGAGTGACTGATGCCCCTCTCCGCATCCATATCGACCCGCTTGCGCCACCAGCATGAATCTCTCCCGGAGATAACCCGTGACCTCACGGAAACAACGCTCAAACAACGTGTCAACCCCGATAAATGGAGCCCCTTTGAACACATCGCACACCTGGCAGCCTATCAACCCGCCTTCATCAGCCGCCTGGAAAAAATAGCGGCAATACCAGCCCCCACCTTCCAACGATACGTAGCGGATAAAGATCCACAGTTCCCCGTCTGCCTGGACAAACCCCTTACGGAACTCTTCGGCCTGATATCCACGCAGGCCGCACAGATCGATACCATCCTTGCACACACGAACGAAGCCGGACTCCAGCGCACCGGCCTCCATCCCAAATACGGCCTGCTCACCGTTACACAATGGACAGAGTTCTACCTCCTCCATGAAGCCCATCACCTGTTCACGATATTTATGCTGACACAGGACCTGCGCACAGCCCGCGTGTAGACCAGAACGAATATTTCTGTACATTTACAGCTTAAGGCGGACCACCAGTCCGCCAGCAAATCAGCAGCTAGCCATGTCGCTTGAAAACGAAATAAACCAGCGAAAGTTCCGTAACGAATACCAGAAATCTGCCATCAATATCATCTATACGAATAATTGGATGGCGGAAAAAATGAATAAGCTCTTCGACGAATGGGATATCACTCCTCAGCAATTCAATATCCTGCGCATACTCAGGGGCGCAGGTCAGCCGTTATCTACCTTACAGATACGTCAAAGGATGCTGGACAGGATGAGCGATACCAGCCGCATTGTGGATCGCCTGGTGAAAAAAGGACTGGTGAAAAAAAGCATCTGCAAGCTGGACCGCCGTCTGGTAGACGTCATTATAACAGATAAAGGAAAAAAGCTCCTGGAAAAGATCGATCAATACAGCGACCAGATGGACGCCATTATGAAGAACCTTACAGAACAGGAAGCGCAAACATTGAATGAATTGTTGGATAAGATAAGAAATGCAAAGGATGAATAGATTGTACCGATCGTTGCTTTCCGCCAGCCTCCTGGCCGTTCCCGCCTTCTCTTTTTGTCAGCTGACCCCGCCGCCGGTACCACCTGTCACAAGGCAGGCGCCCCCACCCAAATATGAGTTCAGGGCCGCCTGGGTAGCTTCCGTGGAGAACATCGACTGGCCCTCACGTAAAGGCCTGTCCTCCGACAGCCAGCAGCTGGAATTCCTCCAGCTGGCGGACATGCATCAGCACAACGGAATGAATGCCCTCGTCGTCCAGGTACGACCCGCGGCAGACGCGCTCTATCCCTCGCCGTACGAACCCTGGAGCGAATGGCTCACGGGCGTGCAGGGAAAGGCCCCTTCGCCCTACTACGACCCCCTGCAGTTCATGATCGAAGAGACACACCGACGGGGCATGGAGTTCCACGCCTGGTGCAACCCCTACCGGGCCGTATACACCGTCGGCAAATCTTCCATTTCACCTACCCATATCACCCGGCTGCATCCCGAATGGTTCGTCAACTATGGCGGGACCCTGTACTTCGATCCCGGCAATAAGGAGGCACAGCAGTACGTCGTACATGTCATACAGGACATCGTACACCGCTACGACATCGACGCCTTGCACTTCGACGATTATTTCTATCCATATCCCGTAGCCGGAAAAGAATTCCCCGACGACGCCTCTTATGCTAAATATGGCAATGGGCTGAGCCGGGACGACTGGAGACGCAGCAATGTCGACTCCATTATACTGCACGTCAGCACCATGATCAAGCAGGAGAAAAAATATTGCAAGTTCGGCATCAGCCCTTTCTGTGTCTGGCGCAACAGCAATAAAGATCCCGAAGGCAGCGAGACCGTGGCCGGCCTGACGAACTACGACCATCTTTACGCCAATATCCTCCTCTGGCTGAAAAACGGATGGATCGACTACGTAGCGCCCCAGCTTTACCTGGAAATAGGGTATAAAAGGGCCGATTTTGCCGTCCTGCTGCCCTGGTGGGCCCGCCATACCTATGGCAGGCACTGCTATGTAGGCCTGGCTGTCTATAAGGCCGGCACCAACGCCGCCTGGAGGGACAGATCCCAGCTGACCCGCCAGATCCGGCTCCAGCGTAATACAGACAGCATACAGGGCGCGATCTATTTCAGCAGCAAATCATTCGAGACCAATCCCAACGGATGGAGCGACAGCCTCCAGCTGACCTATTATAATTACCCGGCCCTCATCCCCCCCATGCCATGGATCGATTCCACCAGGCCCCACGAACCTTTCGCCCATAACGAGTACAATAAAAAAGAGGCCGTCCAGACAGTCTGGATGGCAAAAGGCGCCAATGAGGATACCTTAAGGGGATATGCCCTCTATCGCTCCGAATCCCCCGTTTGCAACATAGACTCCATGCAGGTCTTTCAATACATACCCTATGACCCCGTAGCAGGCTTCCATATAAGGGTCTACGCCCAGCCCGCGGGAAAGACATACTATTATTTCGCGACGGCCATCAGCAGGACCAATATGGAAAGTCCACCCGTAGCCATTCGCAACCTTTTGCCTAACTTTGACGCAGATTAAGAACATATAAAACCCACATATATGCCTGGTTTTGAATTATTTGGTCCCGAAGAACGTAAAGAGGTCAACGATGTCCTGGAAACTGGCATCTACATGCGCTATGGTTTCGACGGTCCCCGTAAAGGGATCTGGAAGTCCAAAGAGCTGGAAGCCGCCATCTGTAAGACCTTAGGTGTCAAATATGCACAGCTGACCTCCAGCGGCACGTCCGCATTGTCTACCGCGCTGGCCATCCTGGGCATCGGCGTCGGCGATGAGGTGATCATGCCTACGTTTACTTTCGTAGCCAGCTTCGAAGCCGTCCTCAGCGTGGGCGCCATTCCCGTCCTGGTAGATGTGGACGAGACCCTGACCCTGGACCCCCCCTCCGTGCGCAGGGCCATTACGCCCCGCACCAAATGTGTGATGCCCGTGCATATGTGCGGCAGCATGGCCGACCTGGATGCCCTCCAGGCGATCTGCAAAGAACATCAATTGATACTGCTGGAAGATGCCTGCCAGAGCTTCGGCGCTCAATATAAGGGCAAGGCCCTGGGCACCATCGGCCATGCCGGTACCTTTTCCTTTGATTTTGTAAAGACAGTCACCTGCGCCGAAGGCGGCGCCGTGCTGACCAACAGCGAAGACCTCTATATCAAGGCGGACGGATACACGGACCATGGCCATGACCATGCCGGCGTCGACCGCGGAGCGGACCTCCATCCCTTCATCGGCTATAATTACAGGATCTCCGAGCTGCACGCAGCCGTGGGCCTGGCCCAGATCCGCAAGCTGGACAAATTCCTCGCCATCCAGAAAAAGAATCATCAGCAGCTGAAAGCCATCCTTTCCACCGTTCCCGAGATCACCTACAGGCAGATACCAGACCCGGCAGGAGATAGCTGCACTTTCCTCAGCTGGTTCCTACCCACGGAAGCGATCACCCGAAGCCTGGTAGCCGAGCTGAAAGAACAGGGTATCCTTGCCGGCAACTTCTATTGGTTCGATAATAACTGGCATTATTACCGCAAATGGACACACCTCCATCAGGCGGCGAGCCTGAACAGGCTCAGTGACGCCCAGGTAGCAGCGCTGAAAAGTCTATCACCGGTAGCCTTCCCCGTCAGCGATCGTATCCTTGGACGTTGCATATCCACTGCCATCAGCCTCGCCTGGACGGAAGAGCAGATAAAGGAGAAAGGGGAGAAGATCGTAGCTGCGGTGAGAAAAGTGCTCAGCCGTGAGAAAGCCACGGCATGATTATCATGAAACCCACTGTATAATATCATCGGAAGAGCCCTACATCTCGTCATGATCTGGAAAACCCGGAAGCGGCTATTTGCCTTCCAGCCGGTTGCAATATTCCAGCGAGCCCAGCCGGAAACGCAGGGGCAGCCGGATCGTTTTTTCCAGCTCCAGCTCCCTTTTGCAGAAGAAACCAAAATGCGTAACCACTCTGTCGGCCGGCACCACGGCACCATCAGCCATCCACTGTTCACGGGACTGCCGTGACATCACCACCCCAGCCCCGGCCTGTCCCTCCCGGAACCCGCTCAGGCCCGCTGCTCCATCCCTTGTCCTCCGTAGGCCCACTCCGCTCCAATCCCCGTTGAGCATCCTCGCCCTCCATCCAACCGCCCCCTCGTGGAACCATAACCCCGTACCCCCAAACTCCCGCTCCACCATCCCATTTCTCAGACCCCATTCCGGCAAAACAATGCCCCATCCCGTCTTCCCCCCGCCGGACATCTCCCAGGCCGGGACCACCGGAAATAGGAAAGATTCCCTGCCACCATCCGGGCGGGCCGGGATCATTTTAGCCTTCTCCGGCAAAATATTCTGCCCCCTCGCGCCCCCTGCCAGAAGAGCTGAAAGACATACAACAAGAAACATTTTTTTTCGTTGCATGGTGCTTCTATCCTTTTTATGTAGATTTACGGCCTGATTTTTGTGGTCCGCGCCGGCCTTTTCTCTTTTTTGGAATGGACCGGCAGAGCAAAACCCCTGATTAAATGTCGTTAAGTCAATCTTTACAGCAAAAGTTACTACAAAAACTGTCGCCACAGCAAATTCAGCTGATGAAGTTGCTACAGGTGCCTACGGCCAACCTTGAAGAAAGGATCAAGGAAGAGCTGGAGGAGAACCCAGCGCTGGAAGTGACGGAAGATGATCACAGCGATGGAGAGGAGATGAAGGACGAATTCGAGAGTTCGGAAGAGTTCGAGGAGAAGGATGGCAGCGAGGACGAATATGAGAACATCGACATCAGCGAATATGTCAACGAATACGATGACGACGTGGCCGATTACAAGCTGCGGGACGAGAACTACCCTGAAATGGACGAAGACAGGGTAATGCCCCACAGGGTGGAGACCTCTTTCCATGAATTGCTGCTGGACCAGCTGGGCATGCTGGTGGTGGACGATCGTACCCGCAAGATCGCTGAGCAGATCGTGGGCAGCATCGACGATGATGGTTACCTCCGCAGGGAGACAGCCTCCATTGCAGACGACCTGGCCTTCCGGCAGAACATTGAAACCTCGGAGCAGGAGATAGAATCCCTGATCAAAAAGATCCAGCAGTTCGACCCGCCCGGCGTAGCCGCCCGCGACCTGCAGGAATGCCTGCTCATCCAGCTCAATCGGAAAAAAGGAGACGGTAAAAGCGTCGAGATGGCCATCGATGTCCTCACCTATTATTTTGACGAATTCACGAAGAAGCACTACGATAAGATCCAACGGGGCCTCAATCTGAGTGACGACCAGCTGAAAGACGTGATCAACCAGATCGTCAAGCTCAACCCCAAGCCCGGCGGCGACGTCAGCGAAGTGAACAAGGCAGAGAGCTATGTGATCCCCGACTTTTTCATCTCGAACACGGGTGGAAAGCTGGAGCTGTCGCTGAACTCCAAGAACGCGCCCGACCTCCGCATCAGCGAAGGGTACAAGGAGATGCTGAAGGAGTACGACCGCGGCAGCAAAAAGGACAAACGCCAGAAAGAAGCCGTCCTCTTCATCAAGCAGAAGATCGACGCCGCCAAATGGTTTATCGACGCCATCAAACAGCGGCAGCAAACCCTCTACAACACCATGCACACCATCATGGACTACCAGCATGAGTTCTTCCTCACTGGCGACGAGACCACGCTGCGGCCCATGATCCTGAAAGACATTGCCGAAAGGACCGCGCTGGATATTTCCACCGTCAGCCGCGTCGCCAACAGTAAATTCGTCCAGACCGAATTCGGCACCTATCGCCTGAAATTCTTCTTTAGTGAATCGCTCAGCACCGACAGTGGTGAGGAAGTATCAACCCGTGAGGTAAAGAAGATCCTCAGCGATCTCATCGAAGGGGAAAGTAAGAAAAAGCCGCTCAGCGATGAGAAGCTGACCGAACTGCTCCAGGAAAAAGGATATAATATTGCCCGCCGCACGGTAGCCAAATACCGCGAGCAGCTGAACATCCCCGTCGCCCGTCTACGGAAAGAGTTATAAATAGAAAGTATGAGCAACGCCAACCCAGCACTTACAGCCAGCCATCCGGGCAAGCCCAATCCGACCCTGCGCTTCTTCGCCCACCTGGTCGCCTATATCTTCCATCCATTATTCATCACCAGCTACGTAATGGCCTTCCTCATCTTTTTTCATCCCTATGCCTTTACCGGCTTCGACCAAAAGATAAAGGTGTTCCGCTTTCTCAACGTAGTGCTCTGCGATGCGGTCTTTCCCGCGTTCGCCGTCTTCCTCCTATGGAGACTGGGTTTCATCAAATCCATGCACCTCCGCACCGAGAAAGAGCGGATCATACCCTATATCATTGCCATGATCTTCTATTGGTGGACCTGGAACGTGTACAAGAACCTCTCCGACAGCCCCCCCATCTCCATACATTTCTTATTGGGCGCTTTCCTGGCCCTGTGCGGAGGGTGGATCGCAAATATCTATTATAAGATCAGCATGCACGGCATCGCCCTGGGAGGCGCCATGATGTTCTTTATTCTGTTCTCTTTTCATGACAGCTATGCTTCCGGCCTGTATCTTTCCATCTCCGTACTGGCCACCGGCCTTGTCGCCACTTCGCGCCTGCTCACCGGGGATCATAACCCGTTCCAGCTGTATTCCGGCCTTGTTGTAGGGATGCTGGCTCAGTTTGTTGCCTGGCAATTTTAATGTAGCCGGCGGTCCAGCATTGTTCAGCAGCCGTTGTGTCACTCCCTTGTACGGGCGGTGCTTATTTCGGCTTTTGGGTTTTCTAGGCGTTTTAGGAACCTTCCATCTCCGCTTGATCGGCGACCCTAACCCTTCTGCCGCTGTAATTTCTCTTTCTCTCATCATTGAATCTACTTGAGCCGACACACTATCTAGCAGCAGCAATATCTCCACCATCGAAATTAAGGCGGACGCCAGGGCAGGGTCGACCTCAAGGCCCCCGGAATGGCAAATCGTCGCCTTCACTCCGTTCGATTACTTCACACGCTCCAATTCGTTCGTAACCTTCGCTTCGCTCGGTTATAGCTTCGGCAATCAGCACAAAAGAAGAAACCTTCAAAACCCCATGTCGTAGCGAAAATCACGACTGCCGCTTATAAACAATCTGCAAAAGATGGAATTCCTTGCCGCTGGCCTTGTCGGTGACATACATGTCCATGATCTGCGTGTTGTCATCGGCCAGTTGTCGCGTCTCCCTTAAGATATTATCCTTACCAGTTAGCGCATCGGTCTTTGCACCGAGAAAGTTCCATGTCCTTGTGGTAGAATCAAACGTGCCCTCAGTGTAAAGGTGGTCGGACCCCATATTGTCGATACCGAAGATGAAGAATTTCTTTCGGGCCTTATCATACCCCCAGATCAGTTTGGAGTAGTAAGGTTTACCGCCGATCATCCCGACATGCTCTTGTTCTTGGAAGAGGCCATTGTAAACCGATTTGTTGACAGCGCTGGACTTACTTTTGAAAGGGCCGATGCCGGGTGCGGGCCAGAAAGTGACATCGCCTTCCCAGGTTCCCTCGAGGATCGCAAGAACCTTGTGCATCGGGCCGGGCGTCATAAAATCCTCTTTGGCCTTTTGACGGGCGGCGGCAGCAGGTTGACCTGATTGCGCAAAAAGCCACTGCGAAACCACGATAAGGATAATAAGCAGGAAACACTGGCGGAGGATGCGCATGTAGGAAATTTTGAAGGCAAAATTACCTTCTCTGCGCGCAATGTCTGCTACCATTGTGCGGATGGAGGGTTTGATTTAGCAGATAACAGAACGCAATCGATATCCATCAGACCGAAACAAACCATAAAAAAGAAAAGCCCAATCATAGGGTACGAACCTATATTGAGCTTTTTCACCTTCAAACCATCTGAAGTTTGCGTCCATGCTAATGCTAGCCATTAAGTATCTTCGATCGCATAATATATCTCTTAGTCGGATGATAAATAAAAAGACAAGACCCCTCTTTAATTAGATCAATGATCTCCTGCGACTCTTCAGCAGGTATCGCCGGGCATCCATAGCTCCTCCCGCTGACCCCATTCATCTGCAGATAATCCGGCCCCACATATTCAGACCCATGCACCACAATATTCCGCCCCGTAGCCCTGTCATTAAACCCCCTCTCCATACCCCGTATCTTCAACGATAATCCATTCGAGCCAAAATAAGTATCCTGCGTCACATAAAAACCCAGGCTCGTCTTATGGGACGACGGGTTATTGGAAAAGCTCTGCGCATATTCCAGCCCCGAATTGCGACCGTGTGCCACATAGGTATTCACCAGCACCGTCTTCTGCTCCAGGTCCAGCACATAAAGGCGCTTGTTCCGCGAAGACTGGCTCAGGTCACAGATAGATATGATATTAGTCTTGCTCAGCCAATGATGTTCCAGCATATAATAGTATCCCTTGAGCGCATATTCAAAAGCCTTCTTCGTCAGACCCGTCTCTTTCAGGTTGATCTGCTCATAAAGCGCAGCAACCTCTTCCGCAAAAGCCGCCGCCTTGGCCGCCGCTTTGGAACCGACGGCCCTGACCCCCATCGTATGCTTGCGCCCTCCCGGGCCATCTCCTTCACCTGCTTTCAGCACATTCACAGGCGCCAAAAAGGCGACCACCACAAGCCAGCACAACGGGTTAAAAAGAATACGACGCATTTTGTTTCAAAGGTTTTTTAAATGATAGTCTCCCTTAAACGGGCGGAGGACTAAAATATTATCTTATTCCTGCTTGTACAAGAACCTTTTAGAGAAAGTTTTTATTGTGCGTCCCTTTCCTTTTTCGGAGGGATAAGAAAAACCCCTTACAGGCCGTAAGGGGTTAATTACCAGACAGATACTTAAATGTCCTACATGGTTATATTTTTACCTTTTTCCATAGACCTTTTCTGAAGAGCAGGTAGCTCCAAATGATCACAGCCAGCTCCGTGACAGGGATGGCTATGAAGACGCCCATGGGTCCGAGGTGCAGCACCACGGCAAGGATATAGGCCAAAGGGATCTGAAAAGCCCAGAAACAAAAGATATTGATCAGCGTAGGGGTACGGGTATCTCCTGCTCCGTTGAAAGCATTGGTCAGTACCATAGCAACTCCGTAGATGATATAGCCCAGGGTCACGATGCGCAAGGCTAACACAGCCACTTTTTGTACTTCCGGGTCCTTGTTCATGAAAGAAACGATCGCCTCCGAGCCAAAGAGGAACAGCAATGTGACGAAGAGCATGAAGATCCCATTATAGCGGGCGGCCGTCCACACGGATTGTTCGGCCCTGTCCGGGCGTTGTGCCCCGAGGTTCTGGCCCACCAGTGTCGCGGCTGCATTGCTCATGCCCCATGCCGGTAGCAGGAAGAAAATGAAGATGCGGATGGCCACCTGGTAGCCAGCGATAGCTGCGTCTTTGGAGATCGCCACATGGGCTACGATCCACACCAAAACGATCCAGCTGCCGGATTGAATGAGGAACTGGGTAGTACCGGTCCAGGCAACCTTGGCGATTGACTTCAAAAGCGGCGGATCAGGTTTGAAGGATCTCCGGGTAATACGGATGATGCCCTTGCCCCTGAAAAGATGATACAGCTGGTAAATGACCCCAATGCCCCGGCCGACCGTCGTAGCGATGGCCGCCCCTTTCAATCCGAAATAATGGATGAGGAGGGGGCAGAGGATGATATTAAAGCCATTGGCGATCCACAGAGACCACATGGCCATGGAAGCATTGCCTGCGCCACGGAAGACACCGTTGATAAGGTACAGCAGCATGATCACCACGCTGCCGCCAAACATGATCCGGGTATACACAGCGCCGGTTGCCACCGTTTCAGGGGAACCACCCATCCCCCGCAGGATATCCGGAGCGAGAAAAAAACCTGTCAGGCTGACGACCACTGTAATTCCCAGGGACAGGTTGATGGCCTGGGCAGCTGCATGCGCCGCCCCTTCGGGGTTCTTCTCACCCGTACGCCGGGCCACCATTGCAGTAGCAGCCATGCTGAGACCGATGGCCATGGAATACACCAGGGTGAGGACCGACTCCGTCAGGCCCACCGTTGCTACGGCTTCCTTCCCGAGGCGGCCTACAAAAAATATATCTACGACGGCAAACACGGACTCCATGCACATTTCCAGTATCATGGGGATGGATAGAAATATGACGGCCCTGCGGATGCTGCCTGTGGTATAGTCGCGGTGCTCGCCGGAGAGCGCTTGTTTTACGACTGAATAAACAGAATTATTACTGGTAGAAGTAGTTTGATCAGAAGACATGAGATCCTGATTTAAAAATTGGAAAAAATATAGTATCAGCCGGTAGAAGGAGTGACTAAAACCACTGCAGTCGTATGCGTCCAGCTAAAAGGTTGGGCGGGCTGCAAACATCGCCTCGGGCGTACTTGCTGACTTTGCCCACCGGTCGGGGGGAGAACTAAAACTTCATAAGCTTGTCATTAATGCCATCAAATGTCCTTCATTTTTTCAAGAGGAGAAAATATTTTCAATACAAACTCATTCTTTGGAAGATGATTGTCCCAAATCCCCCTGTAACGCTGACGTGTTTCCCCCCGTTCACAGGCGATACAGATCTACATCTGGAAATGCACGGACAGGAGGCATCCTTTACCCGCCGAAGATTCGATATCCACCTGGCCGTTGAAGAGCTCCGCCCTGCTGATGATATTATTGATGCCGATGCCATCGCGTTTCTTACGTGTATCGAAACCCTGCCCGTTGTCGTGAATACGCAGCCAGATAGCAGGCCCGTCCTGTCGCAGGGAAATATGGACGGAGGAGGCAGCGGCATGCTTGAGCACATTGTTTAATTGTTCCTGCACAATACGGAAGATGGTCGTTTTCAGCTTGTCATCCAGGTCAAGTTCGCCCGGCAGGAAATAGTCGAAGGTGACGAGAATGCCCTCCGGTAATTGCCGGATGTTTTCCAGCAGGTCTTCGATGGACAGCTTCAACCCGATCTCTTTGTGAAAGGATTGGGTCATGCTACGCGAGAGCTTGCGGATCTCTTCGATAGCCGAGGTAATGATCTCACTGCTGCGCCGGATAATGGACTCCTGCTCGGAAGGCGTTTCAAGTATGCAATCCAGGTAGAGGCGGGCCGTGGTAAGTATCTGGTTTACGTTGTCATGCAGCTCCCGCCCGATCTCCTCCCTTTCCCGTTCCTGTGCATCGATGGAAGCCTGCCTGATCTTTTTTTCTATTTCCTTGCGCTCCGTGACATCCCTGAAGTTACATACGACGCCATTAACGCCTTCTACACCCAGCAGGTTGGTAACGATCCCTTCCACCCAGAAGAGCTTGCACTCTTTCGTTTGCGCCCTGGCCTGTACAAAGATCGGCTTGCCCGGACTGCTCAATACTTCCATAAAAGTCTCCACCAGCCGGGGGATGTCCTCCGGATGAATATAGTCGAAAGCATTCTTGCCCAGGTTCTCCGCATCGGTGATCCCAAAATAACGCTCAATGGACGGACTTGTATAAGCGATGCTGCCTTTGTCGTTGACAACGACAATGATATCCGTTCCTTTCTCGATGAGGCTCCGAAAACGGATCTCGTTCATCTGCGCTTTCTGTTCGGTCAGCTTCTCCCCGGTGAGGTCCCGGGCAAAACAGGAGAGGCCCACTACGGTTTTACCCTTGCGGATAGGGTTGATCGATACTTCATAAAAGACCGCATCCCCGTTGATGGACAGCTTTTCCACCACCCGCTGGCGCTCGCCTGCAAATCCCTGCTTACAAATGTCTTCCCAAACCCGGGCTTTGGAAGGGTCCAGCATCCCAAACAGGTCCGTCATCTTATCTCCCGCCCGGGCGTCCAGGCCGGCCAGCTCTTTTATCTTTTTCTGTAAGGCGGTATTGAGTACAATGTATTGAAGATCACGGTCGATACTCCAGACAAAACCATCGAAGTTCTCTACAATGGCATCCAGGTTCGCTTCTTTTTCAACAGCCGCCCGTGTGCGGTTCTTTTTGTTTTCGGTAGTGGCAGAAGTTGGCATAGATTAAGGTTGTTCCCGGCCGGAAGGTTTGCGGCCGATTAAAAATAGATAAACTTTATAATATTAGTATTTTTACACTTAAATATATACTCTTAGCCGTACAGTAGGCTATAAATATTTGTTATGAAACGACCTTTCCCCCGGCTGTTCTTTAAGACCTTGAAGATCGCCGGCATAGCTACAGGCTCCATGATCCTGCTGTTATTCCTGCTCCCATATATTTTCCCCGGCTTTGTCTCTACCAGGATCCGCCAGTGGGCAAAGAGCAGCGTGCGCAGCGAGCTCAGCTTTTCCTCCGCCCGCCTGTCCTTCTTCAAGCATTTCCCCGCACTGACACTGACGCTCTACGATTTTAAGCTGAAAGGGTCGGCGCCTTTTGAAAAGGAGACCCTGATCGAGGCGGACGAAGCAGCCCTGGGCGTGGACCTCACCAGCATATTTTCCACCCTGAAGATCGACAAGATCTTCCTTACACAGGCATTCATCAATATACAGGTGGATTCGGCGGGGAAGGCTAACTATAATGTATATGCGTCAAAGGAAAAAACCAATGACACCCATGCCGCCGACTCGTCCGACGCCTCACTGAAGATCAGGAAGATCGTCATCAAAAATAGCAAGCTCGTATACAACGACCGCTCCATGCCCATTCTCATCAACATGAGAGACATCGATTACAGGGGGAGTGGCGACCTGAGCCAGGCGATCTTCGACCTGACCACGCATATGGAAGTGGCGTCCATGGACTTGTATTACGACCGACAAGCGTATTTCGTCAACAAAAAGATCGATGCGGACCTGGTCACCAGGATCAACACGAACTCCTTTGGCCTGTTCTTCCAAAAGAACAAGCTGATGATCAACCAGCTCCCGGTCGACTTTACGGGCCGGTTCGAATTCCTGAAAGACGGCTACGATATGGACTTTAAGCTGCGGTCCGTGGATGCCGGGCTGCATGATATCTTTACGGCCCTGCCGCCTGATGTGTTGAACTGGCTCAGCAAGATGCAGCTGAAAGGCTCCGGCGATCTCGATGCGTCCCTAACGGGGAAGTATATCAGCTCCGCTAAGATCATGCCCGACCTCATCCTGAACATGAAGATCAGGGATGGGTATTTGGCGGGTCCACAGGCGCCTGCACCCCTGAAGAACCTCCTGCTCAGCTTCCGCTCGCGGCTGCCCGGCCTGAATCCCGACAGCCTGTCCGCGATTATTGACACCGTTTATTTCAACATCGATAAAGATTATTTTAGTGCCGCTTTACAGCTGAAAGGCCTGAGCCAACCCTGGATCAAGGGTCGCATCGATGCCGGGATGGACCTGCAGAAATGGAACAAGGCATTCGGCATCAACTCCATCGACCTGGGAGGCCGTTATGATCTCCATGCAGAGGCAGAAGGACAATACAGCACCCGCGTGGTCCGCAACGTCAGCCTTCGCAAGGTCACCTATGACACGGTCGTGACAAGCATACCCCGTTTCTTTGTGAAAAGCTCGCTCAGCAAAGGCTATTTCAAATACGCGGCCTTTCCGGAAGCAATAAAGGATGTCAGCTTCAACCTCGATGCTTCCTGTGCCAACAACGACTACCGCAACACCCGGCTGGAGCTAGAGAACATCAATGCCAATGTATTAAGTAGCTATATCAAAGGGTTCTTCAGACTGGGCAATGCCCATGACTTCCCCATCGATGCCAGCCTGGAATCGGTCTTTCATTTGTCCGACCTGAAACAGGTCATACCGCTCGACAGCATGGACCTGGCAGGGGATCTGCGGATGCATATCCTGTCCAATGGGAAGTACCAGCCGGAGCGCAAAATTTTCCCCGTCACGGTGGCCGATCTTGCGCTGAGCAACGGCATCATCAAAACGAAATATTATCCCCACGCCCTGGAGCAAATCCAGGTCAATGCGCACATCTGGAATAGCACCGGCACGCTGAAGAGCCTGGAAGTGGAAGTGACGCCATTCTCCTTCCGCTTCGAAGGCCAGCCCTTTACGCTCAAGGCCGACCTGAAGAATTTCCAGGACCTGCGCTACAACATCGCTTCCCGGGGATTGCTGGACCTGGGGAAGATCTACCAGGTGTTTGCCATCAAAGGCTATGATGTAAAAGGCTTCATCGAAGCCGATCTGTCCCTGAAAGGCCGCCAGAGCGATGCCCAGGCCGGCAGATACGATAGGCTGTACAATTCAGGTACGCTGAAGGTGAAGGACCTCCTGGTCAGCTCCGAGCTCTTCCCCATGCCATTCAGGATCGGCAAGGGCTTGTTCCGCTTCGATCAGGATAAAATGTGGTTCGACGAATTTGACTTCCGTTATGGTAAGACCCGCGCATCCCTCAACGGATGGCTCTCGAATATCTTCGGCTATATGACGGACAAACGGCAGCCCATAAAAGGACATTTCGATCTTGCCAGCGATTACCTGCTGGTAGATGAGTTCATGGCCTTCGCGAACCCCGGCCCCGTCATGGTAACCGCCGGCTCACCCGCGCCTGCCAATGTCAGCTTTGCCGCTTATAAGCCTTCAGCCGGCGAGTCTTCCGTCCCCGCGGCACAGACAGGCGTTGTCATCATCCCCGGCGGTATCTCGGTAGGTTTCAACGCAAACGTGAAAAAGATCCGCTACAACGGGATAGACCTGAACGATTTCACCGGGGGCATGACCATCGACAGCGGCAGGCTCCGCCTGGACACAACCCGCTTTACGCTCATCGGTGCGCCCGTGGAAATGAATGCCGACTACCAAAGCCTGTCGCCCCAGCGGGCCATGTTTGACTATCGGATCAAGGCGAAGGATTTCGACGTACAACGGGCATACAGGGAAGTAAAGATCTTCCACGACATGGCCACTTCTGCCGCCAAAGCACAGGGTATTATTTCCCTGGACTACCAACTGGCAGGCAAGCTGGACGGCAACATGCAGCCCGTATATCCTTCCCTCAAGGGCGGTGGTGTATTGTCCGTAAGTAAAGTAAAGGTCAAAGGCCTGAAGCTTTTCAGCGCCGTCAGCAAAGAGACAAATAAGGACGTGACAGATCCCGACTTGTCGAAGGTCGAGATCAAATCCACCATCAACAATAATATTATCACCATCGCGCGCACCCGCATGAAAGTATCCGTTTTTCGCCTTCGCATGGAAGGACAGGCCGCTTTCGACGGACGGCTCAACCTCCAGTTCCGTGTGGGCCTTCCTCCTTTCGGATTGATCGGCATACCCGTAAAGATCACGGGTACACAGGAAGATCCAAAAGTAAGAGCAGGCAGAACGAAGAAAGGCGATCAGCTGGAAGAGACGGAAGATAAGGAAGAGGAAGAGCCGCATCCGGTGGGAAGCGCCAGTGGTAGCATGAAATAATCTCCCGGGAAAGGGTATGTATACCTGTTGCAACGCTTTTCTACAGTTTGTTGTCAGATAAGCAAACCCTGGCTTATGCACCGTCTTATTCTTGCAATGTTTTCTATTCTATGCCTTTTTTCAAACTGTAAAAAAAATAGCGACAGTTTATGGGCTGTCAAAACCTGGATTGCCGGCACCTGGGAATTGCGGAGTAACAGTGCCGGCACGGTCGCCATGAATTTTCCGCCAGGGAATGGTAATATCTATAAGTACCAAGACCTTACATATGAAAAGTACACGGGTGGAATGCTGAAAAAAAGGGGGACATATAGAATAGTCCAGGAAAAATACCAGCCAACGGGAAAGATGATGAATAGGATCATTTATGACAACGACACGAACGCCATGGCGGTTTATGTATTTGTTGAGAACGACAGGCTTATGTATAACGTTGGCGGATATCCGACAGGGGACGTGTTCGTCAGGATCCCTGCTCAATAATACCTCCCGATAGTAGGATCATCCACAATAGCTTTCTTCAGTACCGCCGGATCGATAGGACCCTCCTTCGCATAAACGATCTTCCCGCCCGGTGCGACCACCAGCGTATAGGGCAGTGCTCCCTGCCACTTGGGATCGATCGCCTCGATCAGCTTGTACTTGTCGTCGATATGGAAGATATAGTTGGTGCCGGATGCCATCTGACCTTGAAGGAATTTCAACGCCTTATCCTTTTTTTCCGGCTCATCCGCGCTGACAGTGATGAATTCGAAATCCCTGCGCCGGTACATCCGGTTGATATCCACCAGGTCCGGGAACTCCGTCACACAAGGCCCGCACCAGGTCGCCCATACATTGATCAGCCGCAGCTTATCCGAATTGTTTTTCACCAGCGCCTGCAGGCCCGCGACATCGATGGTGTCCAGGTTCACGGGCTCTTTCGCCCACTCCTGCTTAGCCTTGACGGTCCAGTCGCTTTTCTCTGCCCATTTGATGCTGCACCCAAATACCTTGGTCGTCGTCACAGGAGGTTCCATACCTTTCAGCAAAGCTTCGATGGCATTCCGCGTATCCATCGTATTCGGCGTCTTCGTAGGCTTTTCCACATCGTCGATCCGGCCGCTATACCGCAGCTTCCGTTCTTTGTCGAAAATAAAAACATGGGGGGTAGCTACAGGACCGTATTTTTTGGAGACTTCTTCCGTCGCCCCGTCATACAAATAAGGGAAATTGAAATGCTTTTCCGTCGCCCTCCTTTTCATTTCCTCAAAGCTGTCGCCCATATCCGTATATCCCAGCTCGCTCAGCTGAACAGACTGAGGATCATTCGGCATGATCGCAGCCACAGATACCCCCTTGTCCCGGTAATCGGCCGTCAGGCGGATAAGGCGGTCCTCATAAGCCTGGGCCGTAGGGCAGTGGTTACAGGTAAAGACGATCACCAGGACCCGGGCATCCCGGAAGGAAGAAAGCGTGTAGGTCTTCCCATCCACCCCCGTGAGCCGGAAGTCCGGCGCCTGCGCACCGATAGCCAGTGTCTTGTGCTCGTCTCCGGGCAGGGAACCCGCAAAGAGGCCTGAAGAACAAAAAACCCCCACCACGGGAAATATGAGTAAACAGAAGAATTTTTGCAGTCTCATATGGCTTAATTTGTGAAAAGTTACAAATTTCGCAGGCGAATAATAAAAACGACAACTTCCATATTTAAAAAAACTACCCATGTACACAAGAAGATCATTCCTCCGCTCCGCCTCACTGTATTCCGCCGGTGTGCTGGCAGCGCCCGCGCTTTCCTCTTTCATCAAAGCCGGCCAGCCGACCATCGGCCTTCAGCTCTACACCGTGCGTGACGCCATGGCCTCCGATCCCGCAGGCACCCTGGCCAAAGTCGCCCAAATAGGCTACAATTCCCTGGAAGGGGCCACCTACACAGGCACCGAAAAGTTTTATGGTATGGACCCCAAAAGCTTCAGGGACCTGCTGAAAAGCAACGGACTGGTGATGCGCAGCTGCCACTACAGGGTGGGAGAGGACCTGGGAAAGGAAAAAGAGATGAAAGGCACCTTACTGAACGATTGGGGCCGTGCCGTGGACGATGCTGCTGCCCTGGGCATTAAATACATGGTCTGCGCCTGGCTGTCCCCCGCAGAAAGAAAAGGGCTCGATCATTACAAATGGCTGGCCGGCGAATTCAACAAGGCCGGAGAAAGATGCAAAAAGGCCGGGATCCAGTTCTGCTACCACAACCATGACTTCGAGTTCGACAAACAGGGCGATCAATATCCCTACGATGTAGTACTCGAAAATACGGATAAGAACCTGGTGAAAATGGAAATGGACCTCTACTGGGTTACCAAGGCAAACCAGGACCCCATCGCCCTGTTCGCAAAGAATCCCGGCCGGTTCCCCCTCTGGCACCTGAAGGACATGGATGCCACTGCCGAACGCTCTTTTACGGAAGTAGGAAATGGCACCATCGATTTTAAAAAGATCTTCGCCCACGCCAGCCACGCCGGGATGAAATACTTCTTTGTAGAGCAGGATAAATGCCCTGGTTCCCCCTTCGACAGCATCACGAAAAGTATTACTTATATCAAAAAAAATCTGGTGTAAGCCCTTTGCATATTCACCCAAAGGGACATCAACAGGAAAGGCTGCTTCAGGAATTTTGAGGCAGCCTTTCTCTCTTCAATGCGCTCATAGAATTTACAAAATTTATCACAAACAAAAAAATCGAATCCTGGCACATTTAAAGCAGCCGGGCACTCTAATTGTATGTCTTTTAAAAGAGATATTGCGTAATTGTAATGGATAAATTCAGATAGTTTTAATTCAACTGCAGATCTGGCTACCGCTCCTTTCGGGTTTCTTTTCATTCACAATTCAAAACACTTTGTATGAAAAAGGTATTTGCGGCGTTTGAAGGCTTTTTCGGCGGCGGGAAAGCATATGAGCCATCCATCCAACCCCAATCTTCCCCGGTGACAGTCACATCCTTTTCTCAACCACATGTCCTGCAGACCAGGATGAAAGAAGAACAATTATCTCACGGGGCGACGGTCAGGGCCAGCATGTCTCCCGTCCGCCTGGACATGCATCACGATAGCGTAGTGATGTATTTTTGTCCGATGAAGGACCTGCAGGTCCTGGAAGTCATTGCCGAAGGAGATGGCAACGCCATTCCCGCACAGGCAAAAATAGAAGGACTGAGTGTGCCGACGGACTTCAAGTCGGGACTGTATGAACTTACGCATATCGAGCTGACCTCCAACGGAACAATCCTGGTGAAGGCAACGGACAAGACAAGCTGGAAGTTCATAGACACCGCGCTTCCGCAATAAGCTGAAGACGAATGCCGGGTCGGGATGACTTTGTGCGCACTGTCTTTAAGAAAGGGCGGGCCGGCATTCTTTTTTCGCCTAAGATTGCAAAACGAGATTAAATTGGTTATCCCGATATGCAACTTTTGTATTGCCGGTCTTTGCCGCAATATCCCAGTTATGGCTTAGCGCAAATTCAATCGCCTTTCTAACAAATGAAGGAGTCACTATTCGGGGGTCATAGTCAGGAGGAGCGGCTGATTTATCATTCATATAAAGAAAGGGATCAAACCAACCAAAATCAACCACCAATTTATTACCCTTACAGGAAGCCGGACACACCTCGATCCGAGCATTCAATCGCCAGCTAAACGCCTTTCCATCAACGACTATTTTTCTGAAGCCTCTTTGCTTTTGAGGGATCGACATCGAATAATTTTATCAAATATAAGAACAAAACGCTCCCAGGTAACCCGGAAGAAAAAGCAAAAGGGAGGCTGCTACTTATGCTCACGCCATTCGTCAAGTGGAATTTCTCTTTCATTTAGTACATCATAAAATAATATTCTCGAAGGATCAGGATAAACATGAAAGTTAAAATGGGTGACTTCGTTCTTGCCAAATCCTTCTCCGACAGCAATCCAATAGAACTTTCGGGCGTCAGGTTTTCCGGCAACCCATATTCTAACGTGCCTGTTTCCCCGGGAATTGGTTTCGATCAGCTTGGTTCTTTCTTTCACAAATGGAAGTTTGGAAACAGTATCTATCATCTTTTGCTGAAGGACAGCCTCCAGAGAATCTTTCTGGAACTTGCTTAAGATTGCCGTACTATCAGGCTTTTTTCCCTTAAAGACATCTTCATTTTCCTGGCAGGCCAACAATAGTATCCAGAAAAGGAAAAAGAAAGTAGTGGTTATTGTATTTTTTTGCATTACAAGTAAATATAATTAACGCTGACGGTACTTCTTAAAACCTGAAGATATCAGCCAACGCTATAACATGCATCCCGGGCGTAAGAACTTTGGGGGCCTTTGCTAGTTTTTCAGCAAGTGTTAAGGTAGGCAAAGGCCTGAATTTCCTGAACAATCCCAACCTATTCAGGAAATTTAACGCGCCCACCATGATACGCTCACCTGATCGATCTGTGTCTTTCCGTAACAATAACCCGGGCTTAAAAATAATGTACTGGTCAAATGCGAGTTGGGCAATGCCCTCTTCCAGTTTACCTTTCATCCTTGAATAAAATACCTTGCTTGCAGCCGAAGCTCCATAGGCTGACAACAACACTGCCTTGGGGACCGCCATCCTCCTGGCAATCTCTGCGAATTGCAAAGGGATCTCATAATCGATATGCCACTGGGTGTCTTTGGACCCAGCCGTTTTCAGGGTAGTTCCCAGGCAGGAGAACCATACATCTCCTTTGATAGACGCTGACACCGCTTCCAGTCTTTCAAAATCAGTTAGGATCTCGACCAGCTTGGGATGAGCCATTCCGCTGGGACGACGCACAAATATTACAACTTCTGTGTAGTCCGGATCAGTCAACAATATGTTTATAAGGTCTTTTCCGGTTGCTCCCGTACCTCCGATGATCAATGCTTTCATAATGCTACTTTCATTAAAGGTATCGAACTCGCATGAGAAAGGACAAACCAGCGCCTAGGGGTTTTATCGTATTGGTCATTAGCCGTGTGCAATTCTTTCGTCAAGACCTGTATTTGGTGTTGACTTAACAAGTCATAAAAAAACTTGTATCGGTTTTCCTGTTGCCGGGTTTGATATACTTAAAAATTATGTCCTCGAGAGCATCGTCAAAGTTATAATGATAATTTGGGTCAGGGAAATCCTCATCCTGACTTGAGTAATGCTCATAAAGACCTGCAGTTTTTATCTTTTCAAAAAGGACGCTGTCTTTTGATCCAAAGACATTTTTAACTTTTTCAACGTCAACATGTATCACCCCTCCCCCTTCACCCCTAGCAAAAAATCAAACAAATTCGTCTCAGTCGGGATCTTCAGCTTCTTCCTCAACCTATACCGTCCGATCTCCACCCCCCTTACTGAAATATTCTCCAACTGCGCGATCTCCTTACTGGACAAATTCATACGTAAGTAAGCACACAGCTTCAACTCATGCGCGCTCAACCCCGGATACACCATCTTCAGCGTCCGCAAAAAATTACTATGCACCTTATCAAAATGGATCGCAAACTGCTCCCAGTCCTTATCCATCTTATTCTCCTCACTGAGGATCTTCAGCATCTTCGAAAGATCCACCGAAACACCCCCATCCCCATTACCATTGCCCTTCTTAAACCGTACCAGCTCCTCGCGTATATTACCTAACAACTCCCCCTTCTGCACCAGGTGCATTGCCGCGGACGCCAGCTCCGTATTCTTATGCGCAATTTCCGCCTCCAGCTTCTCATTCCTCAACCGCATGATCTCCTTTTCAGACTTCTCCATCTCCAGCTGATGCAGGTATTGCAGCCGCTTCTGCTCCTCCTCGTATTTTTGCTGCTGACGCTGTAAAAGACGACGCTGCCAACGATACAGCAGGTACACCAGCGCAAAAGCCAGCAACGCATACCCGCCATACGCCCATATAGAAAGATACCAGGGAGGTAAGATCACAAAAGCATAGCTGCTGACCGGTGACTCACTTCCCAGATTGCTCTTGCTGCGAACCTGGAAGACATAGTTGCCCGCCGGCAGATTGGTATATTCCTTTTCCGTTCTCTTAGACCACCCCGACCACCCCTTGTCAAAGCCTTCCAGCCAATAGCTGTATAGCACACTGCCTTGCGCCGCATACAGGGGTGAGGAATATTCGAAATGCAGGGAGTTGCAATTGTTCGCAATACGAGAGACAGCTCCCGCCGGCTGCTCCGGGACCTCACCCACTTCTCCGAAATACCCTCCGAACAGGAGGCTATCCGTCTTTCCGAACGTTTTCACCTGCCGGATCTTCACCTGGATGGTCCACCGGTTCTTTTTGTATTCCTCGTAGTTGATATGATAAAACCCCTTTTCAGCCCCTACAAATACATTGAATGTATTGTAGGGATAAATATGTTCGTAGTCAGCCACCATCTTGCCATTCAGCTCCGGGAAATAGATCGTCTCCGGTTGGGGGCCCGAGAGATCCACGACGCCCAAACTATTCTCCTCGATGAACCAGATATTCCCCGACGCATCCTCCTTTAAGAATCGGATGTTCCGCTGGCCAAAAATGTTCTTCAGCCAGGGCGAGGGCCCAAATGCATCCGTTCGCGGATCGTACTCGTATACCCCTTTTTCCGTTGTGACGACAATGCGGCTCTTCACTTTGAACAAATGATTCTTCAGGTAAGAGGGCAAGCCGTTTGCAGCTGTATATAATTTTACCAGGGGATGAGCCGGATCGTTTATGTCCACCTTATACACACCCTGGTAAGGATGCGCCACCCAAATAGTATTGTTGTTGTCGATAGCCATGAACTGGGAAGAAGCCGTGAATCCCGGCAGGTTGCCCTTCGAAACAAAGGAGCCATGCGCGTATTGAAAGATATCCAGTCCGAGCGCATTGCCTGCTACCACCAGGGAGGAGGGTAGCACGTTGGAGAATGGCAGGAAGTTCCAGTAGGTCCTATGCCCGTTGATCGGCACCAGCCCGTCATTTTTTACCAGGAAAGCGCCGTCGTGGTGCCCCAGCAGCAAAGAGCCATTTACTTCTGCCAGCCCCTGGGTCGACCCCCTGGTATCAGGGACGGAGATGAATGCACCATTTTGCAGGCTGATATCCTCTTTCTCCGACAGCGGCAGCCGGTAGAGGCCATTGGAGGTGCCGACATACAGCTCTTTATTATAAATGATGGCCGTATAGCCCAGCCCTTCATTCAATTTTTCCGGGTAGATATGTTTGATCGCATTGTTGAAGGCAATGAAGTCGATGCCATTGTCCAGGCCAAGCCAGAGATTATTGTTGTTGTCCAGGAATAGCTTCAATATATTATTGTTCTGAAGCCCCTCCTTCCGGGAAAGGTTTTGAATGATCTCGCCCTGCTTGTTCACGATATAGACTCCGTCAAGGTTAGTCCCGACAGCTATCCAATCCTTGTTGACTGGAATGGCGGTAAGGATACGCTCATTGACAAAAGGATTAAAGTCTCCCATTCGGAAAGGAGTGATCCTGCCGTTGCTCAGGATGAAGAGCCCCGTATTCACCGTGGTGAGAAAAGTGCTGTCCTTACCCCAGGGAAAGATAGCCGTCACCAGGGAACCTGGCGGCAGCGCATTCCCCGACAGCGCCAAGGGCGCCCATAAGCCATCCCGGAACTCCAGCAGGCCATTCTTCTCATCCTGCGCGATCAGCCGGTTGTCACTGACCCCCAGGAACTGCCATTCCGAAGCCGCCGGGTACACCGTGATCGTTTGATTGTTCAGCTGGAAGATCGACTCTCTGCACCGGAAAAAGACATCGTTCCCGAAAACAGCCGTATTCCAGATATCTGAGAAGGAAGCATTTTTCCCGGACAGCAGACCCTTCAGGGAAGTAAAGGTCAATCGCCCGCTCCGGTCCGGAGAGTAATACCCGAGATCGTCCTGCCCTCCCGCATAAATTCGATTATCCCGGCCAATGGCGACCGATCGGACCACTGTTTTGTTGGGCAGCGGATAGTTTTTCCAATACGTACCGTCAAAGCTCAACAGCCCGTCATAGTTGGCAAAATACATCACTCCGCTCTTGTCCTGCACGATACCCCTGTTCTGGGTGCCTGCCGAATAGACATCCTTGGTATAATTGACGATGTCCGGGATACCGACGGTATTCTGGGCCCGTGCCGCACCGGCAGCCGACATCCAGGCCGACATCCAGACAACCATTCGCAGGCATCCCATAAAGCACAGTCTGTTCAAAGCAGGTCTTTTTATAAAGATAGGTCACCCCATTGTCATGTAGTAGGGACCAACGGGAATTTTAAATAGGATGATGTAGTGATGTTGTGGTGAAAAACAGCCGTCCCGTCGGAAATCAGCCTGATGATGTGGTGATGATGTGGTATGAAGTTCGCTTCCTGAGCAATTGAAGGCTAAATTTGTCCTATCCCCCTGACAGCACATTTTTTAAAAATTCAACTGTATTTGATGAAACGCACCAACGTATTGCTGCTTTTGATTGTAATATCTTTTTCTGCACGCAGCCAGCAGGGCAGCGTGGGCATTTTTGAAGCGCATGGCGATGTCGGCAACAATGTAATGCCCGGCTCAGCCCTCTTTATCCCCGCCACCGGTCAGTATGTCATCTCAGGGGCCGGCTACAATATATGGGGAGACCACGATGAGTTCCAGTTCGTGTGGAAAAAGATGAAAGGCGATTTCATCCTCTACACCCGGGCCGAATTCCTGGGCTCCTGGATAGAAGAGCATCGCAAGGTAGGCTGGATGATCCGTAAGAGCCTGGACGGAAGATCCCCCCATGTCAATGCGGTCGAGCATGGCGACGGACTCACCTCCCTACAGTTCCGCCGCACCACCGGCGCTCAGACGGAAGAGCACAGGCTGAAGCTGACCAAAGCCAATATCCTCCAGCTGGAAAGAAAGGGCGATCGCTACATCATGCGCGCAGCCCAATATGGCCAGCCTTTTCAGACGGATACCATCTCCGGCATCGACCTGGGAGACGAAGTATATGTGGGCCTTTTTGTAGGATCGCACGATGCAGACAAGCTGGAGACAGGCGTATTCAGCAATGTCAATATCTCCATCCCTTTAAAGGGTGAATCAAATGAGAACACCGGAATGACCCTGGGTAGTAACCTCGAGGTCCTGGAGCTGGCCTCCGGCCGCCGGGATATTATCTACTCTGTTCCTTATTCCATACAGGCCCCCAACTGGACACCTGATGGCAAGGATCTTATTTTCAATGACGCCAAGGGAACCATCTATAGCTTTGACCTCGCCTCCCGGACACCCACCCCCATCAACACGGGATCCGTCACCCACAACAATAATGACCACGTCCTTTCATTCGACGGCAAGATGCTAGGCCTGAGCAGCTCCGTCAGAGAGCTGGGCGGATCCATCATTTACACCGTGCCCATAGAGGGAGGCGTCCCCAAACAGATCACCCCCAAAGGACCTTCCTATCTCCACGGTTGGTCGCCCGACGGGAAAGACCTGGTATTCTGTGGCGAGCGTGACGGGGAGTTTGACGTGTATAAGGTTCCGGCCGCCGGGGGAAAAGAGATCAGGCTGACAAATTACAAAGGACTGGATGACGGTCCCGAATACACCCCCGATGGGAAATATATCTACTTCAACTCCGTTCGGACAGGCCTGATGCAGATTTGGCGCATGCGGCCCGATGGCAGCCAGCAGGAGCAGATCACCAGCGACAATCTCAATAACTGGTTTGCCCATATCTCACCCGATGGTAAATGGTTTGTATACCTCACCTTCCTGAAGGAAGAGACCCCCGCCGGTATTCACCCGCCGTACAAACACGTCTATATCCGGCTGCTTCCCATCGACGGGAGAGGCGAACCCAAAGTGCTGGCCTATTTATATGGAGGACAGGGTTCCATCAACACCCCTTCCTGGTCCCCCGATGGCAAGAAGATAGCATTTGTCAGCAACACCGATATGACGGTAAAATAATCCGGGGCCGCCGTATTACCTGATCATGATGGGGAATTCGCGACAGTGGGCGAAAAGTTCTTATATGATGTACTTTTGCAGGATTCCGATCTCCGGTAATATTCGGATCAACTCGATTTTTAGCAGGAACTTATGCAAAGCAACTCATTTATTGCCACCAGGACCATCGTCATGACAAGCGTCGTCTGCCTTTTCTCTTTGACGATCGCAGCCCAATCCGTCCGCCAGGTAAAGCTCTCCCGGTTCACCCTTCAGTCCTCCGCCGTCGTAAAAGATGATGGAGCGGCCATCTCAACGGCAGCTTACCAGGCCCCGGATCAATGGTACCCCGTCACCGTACCCTCCACCGTCCTCACAGGACTCGTCGCCAATAAAGTGTATCCCGATCCCTATACAGGCATGAACAACATGCTCATCCCGGATGCCTCCGACTCTTTTAACCAACACTATCATTTGGCGCAGTACAGCCACCTGCCGGGCGAACCCAACCCCTGGAAAAAACCTTATTGGTATCGCACTACTTTCTCCGTCCCCGCCACCGACAAAGGGCGGCATTTTCAGTTGATCTTTAAAGGCATCAACTATAGGGCCGACGTCTGGCTCAATGGCCGCCGCATCGCCGACTCCTCCCGGATGGTGGGCATGTTCGAAGAATTTTATCTCGACGCAGACCACGCCATCAAGGCAGGGGAGACCAACGCCCTGGCCGTAAAGATCTATCCGCTGGACGAACCCGGCCTTCCCGCCGAACCCCAGCTGGAAGCCATGGACGATTTTTATGAGAATGGGGGCCCTACGGGCGACATAGGAAAAAATGTCACCATGCTCAGCTCCGTGGGATGGGATTGGATCCCCGAGGTCAGGGACCGCAACATCGGCATCTGGCAGCCCGTATACCTGCGAACCACCGGACAGGTGATCATCACCCACCCACAGATCATCACCGACCTGCCCGACACCAATACAGCAAAGCTTTCGCTGAATATCAACCTTACCAACACAGGCGGCCAGGTCCGCAAAGGAAGGCTCACCGTCACCATCAGCCCGGAGAACTTCACTGGCGGACAGGCCATTACTATTACAAAAGACCTGACAGCCGAAGCCAATGCCACTGGCAATATCCGCCTGACCCCGGCCAACACCCCCTCCCTGACGATCCTCAACCCCCACCTGTGGTGGCCTAACGGATATGGCAACCCTAACCTCTATCGCATCCGCCTTCGGTTCGCGGACCAGGATGGCATTTCGGAAGATAGCTCCTTCCTTTTCGGTATCCGCACCGTCGGCTCCACCGCCACAGATGTACACGGCTTTATCCGCCGCGATTTTTATGTCAACGGCCGGCGCGTCCACCTCGTGGGAGGTGCCTGGGTACCCGACATGATGCTGAACAGGGATTACCAGCGATACGATTATGAATTGAAGCTCTGCCGCAATGCCAACGTGAACCTCGTCCGCATCTGGGGCGGCGGCCTGGGTGAAACCGACGATTTCTACGAGCTGGCAGACCGCTACGGTCTCCTGGTCTGGCAGGACTTCTGGATCACAGGCGACACCAACGGGGGATTCAAAGGCTCGGCCGACTGGCCGCTGCAGACCAACGTGTTTGTGAATAATGTCATCAGCACCATCTTCCGGATCCGCAATCATCCCAGCCTGCTGGTATGGACAGGCGGCAACGAAGGCCACGCCCGCAAAGAGCTGTACGACGCCATGCGCGACAACGTCGCTAACCTGGACGGTACCAGACCTTTTATCCCCTGCTCCTCCGGCTTCTCCAAAGCGCCGGAAGACTGGAAAGGCTCCTGGCCCGATAACAAACTGTCCGGTGTATACAGCGGCGGCCCCTATTCCTGGCAGGATGATGCACAATACTACCGGCTCGTCAACGAAGGAAAAGGCTGGGTATTCAAGGATGAAACAGGTATTCCTTCCCAACCTCCTTACAATACCCTGGCTAAGATCATCCCCAACCTGGCGCCCGATCCAAAGCTGCCTTATCCCCTTAACAATACGTGGGGTTATCACGACGCCTGCACAGGCAACGGGAGATACGACACTTACTACAAGGCCATGGTCGACAGGTACGGCGCACCCATGAGCCTAAGGGATTTCTCCGAAAAAATGCAGCTGCTGAATGCCAATGGCTATCGCGCCATCTTCGAAGCGACAGGCCACAAGCTGCGCGAAACAGGCGGCGTCATGCTCTGGAAGCTGAATGCAGCCTTCCCCAGTGTCGTCTGGCAGGTGTACGACTGGTTCCTGGAACCCAATGCAGGCTATTATTTTATGCAGCGCGCATGTGAGCCCCTGCATATCCAGCTGAACCTGGACGACTCCTCCGTAGCGCTGATCAATCGCACTTATCAATCCCGCAAAGGGTTGAACTATACCGCAACGATCATGGGCCTTGACGGCAAGACGCTTTTCAAACAGGAAGGCCATGCATCCATCGACACCACGGACGCAAGATCAGTCCTTTCACTGGCCGAACCACTAAGGAAGATAAGAGGCATCTCCTTCGTCCTGCTGACCCTCCACGACGCCACAGGCAACACCATTTCCCGCAACACCTACTGGATGTCGCCGGAACATGACTTCACCACGCTCCGCCAGATGCCCGCCGCCCGCGTGCAGGTACAAGCCACGGCAAGCCCGGCGGCTAACAAAAACTACAGCTCCTGGACGGTCAAAATAAAGAACACTTCAGACAAGCTGGCCTTCTTCCTGAACCCACAGGTCATAGCAGACGGCGAAGAGGTCCTGCCCAGCTACTGGTCCGATAATTATTTTTCCATATCGCCCGGGGGAACAATGACGGCAACGGTTAGTTGCCCGACAGCCATGTTGAAAGGCGCACCGCCCGAGCTCCGGCTGGAAGGATGGAATATTCCGCCGGATCATATTACCCTTAAGTAACCCTACTTTTTGGTAAGCGCTTTCCCGTTATTCCATAAACTCCTAAGTTTGCTCCATGACGACGCCACAACAAAGCAACATACCCTCCCTCTACGAATGGATGGGAGGCATGGAAAAATTCCGGCAGCTGACAGATGTATTTTATAAAAAAGTTCTGGCAGATCCCTTGCTGGAACCCGTCTTCCGGCACATGTCCCCGCACCACCAGGAGCTGGTTGCGAACTTCATCGCCGAGGTCTTCGGCGGTCCCACCACTTATACGGGGGAAGGCGGTAGCCACGCACACATGGTGCAACGGCACATGGGACGCCACCTTACGGAACAGCACCGCCGCCAGTGGGTACAGCTGCTGATCGACACCGCGGATGAGATACACCTTCCGGACGATCCGGAATTCCGCTCCGCCTTCGTGGCCTACATCGAATGGGGCACGCGCATTGCCGTCATCACCTCCAATGCTGAGAATTCACCCATCGAGCCCGGCACACCTATGCCGGAATGGGGTTGGGGCGTACCGGGAAAACCCTACACCGGGTCATAAAGTAACACACCATAAAAAAAGGACCCCTGGAAAGGGGTCCTACAGTTGATTGCTCTTGCGTTAGTATATACTATTTTTTCACAAACTGCCTGACAATTCTTTTGTCTTTACTGCTGAACACCAGCGTATAGATCCCCGGTCTCAACGATGACACGTCGATGGCCGGCGATCCGCTCTTTATATGCAGCACGGCACGTCCCAGCACATCGTAAATGGTAAGTATGCCGGAGGATAATTGCTCTCCCGTATAAATGTTCAGCTGATCTTTAGCCGGGTTGGGATACACCACGAAGCCCGACCGGGCATCCGTCTGGAGGCCGGAGGCTTGCGCAGTCACCTTGCTTGTTGCCGCACTGGCTGCCAGGGCCGCATTTACCTTGGTAATGCGGATCCAGTTCAGGTTCCAGCCCCCTACTTGCGCATACACACCTACGTTATACGTTCCAGCGCTTACCGTGACGGTATGCGAAATGGTCGTCCAGTTCTGCCAGCCGCCGGTAGCAGGCACGTTGAGATAACCCAGCACAGTGCTGCCCGCATCCAGGTCCAGCGACAGCTGGCCACCGCCGCTCAAACTTGCCACCCGGTATTCAACCAGGTACGAGCCCGAAGTGGGGAAATTGATGCTGTTATACGCCATCCAGTCGCCCGTGTCAATATAGCCAACGTCCAGGCCGCCGTCGGTGTCCGTGGTAGTTTCCGTCTGTACACCGGACATGCTGCCATAGCTCTCGGCCTGGATCAGGGTGCTGGCTGCAGTAGTAGCAACGATCTTCAGGGACGAGACCTTGTCATTCCATCCTTCGTCCACCAGGCAGTCGTTGTCACTTGCCACCGTTAACGTGCTGCCCCCGAAATTATCATCCCAATACAGGATCACCTGGTATCCGCTGCTTACCTTCAGCGATGAGATATCATCGTTCAGGATGCCATAGCCCTGCAGCTGGCTTAAGGTATACGTACCTGCAGGCAGGCTGGTAGAGGCGCCCCCATAAGCGCAATCTTTGTAAAAGATGGCCGCCACCGTGCTTTGACCGCCGGCTACCGAGCCCGTGATGCTATAATAGCCCAGTGACGCATAATTGGTGTAGCCGGTAGTAAGGACATTACCGGCGCCGGTGCCCGTGACGGCCAGATAATATTTACCGGCCCCCAGCGAACCGCTGATCGTGGCGCTCAGCCCGCTCAGGTTGGAGGAGCTGACAACTCCTCCGGAACTATTGTACAGCGTTGCGAGAATGTCCAGGTCGGGATGCAGGGCCGCCGGGTTGATGTTCAAAGCCACCGCCCCGCCGGTGGTGGTGAAGGCGAACATGTCCACATCTCCGGTACGCTCTATCACCCCCGCATTGCTGACACTGCCCGAAGAGCTGATAGACAGACTGCCGGCAGTTGCCGGCGTTCCGCCAACATCATCCGTGCGGTAGCCTATTCCATTCGTATTGTTGGCAATGATGGCCAGGTCGTCCTGGGTATTGCTGGGATTGGCATATTCACCTTTGCTCCATTGCACGATGGGTACATAATAGCCTGCTCCCATAATGGGGGCCCAGCTCCCTTGCCCTAAATAGTAATCTTCTGCCGGGCTCGTGCGGCCATCATGGCCTAACCCGAATGTATGACCGACCTCATGTGCGCCGGCGTCGCCCGCCCCTTTTACCCCACCGTTGAAAACCCAGCACGGTGTTTCATTACCCCAGGTAAATGAATTGAGATAGGCTACACCCCCCGACCCGGGCGCAGCAGTATTGGTAGGCGTAAATATGCAGCGCATCCGGCGGTTGGCCGGGTAGGTGTTATACACCGCTTCGCTGGTAGTAACGTTCAGCCGGAAAGGACGGTAGTCTTCACTGATCAGTTCCCACACCTGCTCCTTTTCCGTGTCGTTCAGCGTGGCAGGCGCCGCATTGATAGGATTGCCTCCGTTCCACAACGTCCCGGAAACATATTGTCCGTCGAAATCCAGCAGCACGCAGCCGACCCCCGACGGATAGCTTTGCAGGTCGCCAATAGCCGCGGCAGCAGCGATAGAAGGAGCTGCGCTACCCGCCGCCGGCGCTTTTAGATAGTCCACGCAGATCACGTTATGGATATCCTCTTCCCGCAGATAGGCATTCCCTTTGCCATCGGAATAATACACATAAGCTTTCTTACTGCCGCGCAGTACGATATTCCCTTTCAGCTGAGACCCCTCCGCCTGGATGAAGAAGGAAGAGCCGGGTAGCTGTTCGATCTCACCTACCAGCAGCTCATTTCCCTTGTCGGTGGTCTGCCGGTGATTGACCCGGCCGCGAAGGACCACATTGTCGCTGGTCTTTAACTGCAGTCGGCTGATACCCTGCAGCTGTTGCGTGGAATTCATCTGCTGCCGGAAATTTTGCAGCAGGTCGGCTGATCTGCCCAAAGGAACAGGTTTCTCCTGTCCGTAACCGGCGATACCAATGGCGAGTAGCGCCGCACTAAGAAGACATAGGTAGGTTTTTTGCATGATCTATAGGTTTAAATTATAAAAACAGAGGCGGACCCCCGGTCCGCCTCTGAAAAACTACAGCTTAATGAACATTCTCGTCACCATCTTACCCTTACTGCTGATCACCAGCGTATAAACACCCGGACGGAGACGCGATACATCAACATGCCCGCCCGCCCGTTGGAGGACGATGCCCTGCTTGCCGGAGATGTCATACACCCGCACCTGTCCGCCGGCCAGCGCTTCACCGGCCAGTATTTGCAGGTCGTCATGCGCAGGGTTCGGATAGATAGTGAGACCATCCGGCTTGCCCGCCGGCGCTTCCATGGAAACAGACAGCGCGCCCGCAACAACAGCTTTACTGGCTGCACTGGCCGAAGCGCCCAGGTAGGTGATCTTCACCCAGTTCAGGTTCCAGCCGCCAGTGACCGCATATACACCGAGGTTATACGTGCCTGCCGTAACGTTCACAGTATTGGAGACAGTGGTCCAGTTCTGCCAGCCACCCGTGGCCGGTATGCTCACGGAACCCAGCTGAATAGCGCCGGCATTCAGGTCCAGCGATAAATTGCCGCCGCTGACACTGGCCACCCTGTATTCGACCTTATAGGTGCCGGTAGACGGGAAATTGATATTGTAATAGGCCATCCAGTCACCCGCATCTACATAGCCGACATCTGAGCCGCCCCCTTCGTCCGTACAGGTCTCTGTTTGGATGCCGCTCATATTGCTGTAGCTCTCCGCCTGCACCGTCGTGGTGGACGCAGCGTTCGCCGGCGTAACCTTGAGCCAGTTCACATTGAAGCCGCCGGCCGCAGCATACAGGCCCAGCGAATACGTGCCCGCCGTCACATGCACGGTGAGTGATATGGTGGTCCAGTTCTGCCAGCCGCCGGTGGAAGGCACATCTATGCTGCCCAGCTGAATAGCGCCGGCGTTCAGGTCGGCAGATATTTTCCCGCCGCCACTCAGGCTGGCGACCCGGTATTGGATCGTGTAATCGCCGGTGGTGGGGAAGCTGACATTGCTGTAGGCCATCCAGTCTCCCGTATCGATATACCCTACGTCAGATCCGCCGTTTACATCCGTACAGGCCTCCGTTTGGACGCCCGACATGCTGCTGTAGCTTTCCGCTTCTATCACACCGGGATTGCCACCACCGCCACCACGGCTTACCACTACATCATGTATGGCGGACAGCAGCGAATAAGTGCCGGTAGCATCCTGGCTAAGCTCCCACATCATAATGCCGCCACCCTGGTCGAATGCCAGGTTGGTCTTGCTCTTGATCGTGGTAATGCCATTATAGCCCACTCCATCGAATGTATCTGAATAAGGGGCGGCGCCCCGCGCGATCAGCGCAGCATAGCTTTCCCAGGTGGGATGACCATAAAAGGGTACACCCAGAACCGTTTTGCCGGCAGGCAGACCCCGGCCTCGCCAGTAATTGACAGCCTGGACAGCCAGCGCATAAGTGGAATGCTGGTAATCATTCTCATCATAGGCCATGATATTCAGGAAATCCACCACATCGAACACACCGTTCAATATGCTGGACCCACCATAGGCTACCACCGCGGCTGTCAGTAGCTTACCGCGGCTATGCATCTGCGTGGACAGCTGCTGCATCAGGGCTAAATAATTGTTCGCGGAGCCGCCGTCATTCGGATATTCCCAGTCGATATCCACCCCATCCAACCCATACTGGGATACAAAGCTCACCAGGTTGTTCACGAAATTGGTGCGATAAGTGGCATTGGCGGCCAGCGTTTCAAAATGACTGTCATCACCGTTGTTCCATCCGCCGACAGAGATCTGCACCTTCACGCCACCTGCATGCGCAGTGCTCACCAGGCTTTGAAGCTTGGAAGCATTGTCAATCGCCTGTAATGAGCCGTCGCCATTAGGCAGCAGAAAGGCATAGTTGATATGGGTGAGCTTACTGTACTGGACGGCACTCACACTGCCGGCCCAGGATGGCATATAGCCGACTACTTTGAATTGCGCATCAGCCGCGCCTGCCGTCGACAGCAGGCATGATAGGATCACAAAGGTTTTTTGTAAGATTTTCATCTTCATGGGAATGGTTTTGAAATGAGAAAATTAGGAATGGTATCCTACGGCTGAGGGAAGGGGAGGCATGCCAGGTACTAATAGGATAAAGTTCGTTCATAGCTATGATCACTGCTGCAAGATAGTGCCATCATCCGCTTTTTGTAATCGCTCTGCTGAAAAAAAGATCAGGCGCTAAGTGATAACCGTTATATAATTTTCTATAGTCCTGCATACGCTCGTGAAACTACTCGTGACATTACGCATGCAGCTGCAGAAAACACTTTGTGTGTATAAAAAAAGTTTCGACGAAGCAATTACAAGCGAAGCATTCGATATACTTTTCCATTGTGCTTAATTATTTCATCAAACCTTTATCTATTATGCGAACCTTTCCACAAAAAATCTTTCTTACAGATCATGCACGCACCCGATTCCGAAACGTGCTGGCTCATTTCACAGCTCACCCTCGCGTCCCCCTGCGGCGCCTGCTGGCCATCTGCTGGCTGCTCTGCCTCCTGACGACTGCGGTACAGGCGCAGGTAAGCCCGCCGGTTCCTGCTACGACCAGCCGTCACAACAAGCAGGTCATCGGCTATATCACACAGTGGGATGCCTGGAAAGAAGTGGCCAACCTGGTACCCAAAGGAGGATACAACCAATTGAACGTGGATTACTCACAGTACACTATCTTAAACTTCTCCTTCTTCGGCGTTGCACAGGACGGCTCTCTGCACAGCGGCGACTATCGCAACCAGAATATTTACCAGGTAGGTGCCGTCCAGGCGCCCGCACCCCTGGTGAATACGGACATCTACAGCAGCTGGGATATGTATTTATTATACGGAGAGCTGGAGACCCTGTACTATATTTCCGACGGCAGCAGCGCCTACCTCCAGGGCTATCGCAACGACGGCGGCGGCTGGAAGAACATCAACACGGGCGCCACGGGCGCATTTCCCCTGTCAGTGCATAAGGATGGCGGCGCTCCCGGCGTCATAGACCTGGCGCACCAGAAAGGAGTGAAAGTGATGGCTTCCATCGGCGGCTGGAGCATGTGCAAACATTACCCGGAAGTAGCGGCAGATGCCGCAAAACGCGCTAAATTCATTGCTTCCTGCCAGACACTGATGGGAATGGGCTTCGACGGCATCGATTTCGACTGGGAATATCCCAACGATCCCGGCATGAACATCGAACATTACAGCACCGCCGACTATGCCAACTTCGCCCTGCTGGTGGAACAGGTGCGCGCAGCCATCGGCAGCAGCAAGCTCATCACCGCGTGTTTCTCCGCCGCTCCGGCAAAGCTCAACGGCTTCGACTGGACAAGACTGAATAATTCCATGAACTATTTCAACCTCATGACCTATGACTACAATGGCGGCTGGTCCAACAAGGCAGGCCACAATGCCCCTTTGTATGATTACCCCGGAGCAGAGTACGCCAACTTTTCCGTCAATGCTACCGTGCAGGCGGTAAAAGCCCTGGGCGTCAACATGGCCAAGGTGAACATCGGCGCAGGATTCTATGGCCGTGGTGTGGTGACCACCGGCCCTGCCGCCCTCAACGGCGCTACCAGCAAACGCGCTGAAACCTTACAGCCCGACGGGCCCGTGCAGACCTGCGCGGATTTTACCAACTGGTCTTACTGGACAGGCACGCCCAACTACAGCTATATCGTGCAGGCCACCACTTCCGGTTGGACGGAATATTGGGATGACGTAGCCAAAGTGCCCTATAAGACCAATGGCAATTATTTCCTGAGCTACGACAACGAAAGGTCCATCGGGCTCAAAGCGCAATACGTCAAAGACAACAGCCTGGCCGGCGTCATCGTCTGGCAGGTCTATGGTGATATGACGAATATGACATCGGGTACCGTTGCAAAAGGTAAGCTGATCTATTGTCCCAACACCACCTCACCCCTGGTGAACAAGATCAACGCCGTATTCGCGGATGGTTCCACCACCAACACCCCGCCGACAGTCAGCCTGACGGCGCCCGCTAATGGGGCCAGCTACACGGCGCCTGCCAGCATCACGATCTCCGCCAATGCCGGCGATGCCGACGGCACCATCGCCAAAGTGGAATTTTACAATGGCACCACGCTGCTGGGTACCGCTACATCCAGCCCTTACTCCTACACCTGGAGCAATGCACCGGCAGGATCGTACACCATCACCGCAAAAGCAACGGACAATGGGGGCGCATCGACGACATCTGCCACAGTCGCTGTAACTGTCAACAGCGGCAACAACAATAACCCGGGAGGAAAAGTGATCGTAGGCTACTGGCATAACTGGGGCGCTACTACGGACTCGCCGCCTTATATCGCCTTGCGCGACGTCAACCCCAAATACAACGTGATCGAAGTCGCCTTTGCCAGCAGCGGCCCGGACTATGCCACCATGAGCTTTGCTCCGGCCAATGGCACCCCCGCTTCCTTCATCTCCGATATCCAGTCCCTGCAATCACAGGGTAGAAAAGTGCTGCTCTCCATCGGCGGACAGAACGGAACACTGATCCTTTCCGGCGTCGCACAAAAACAGGCGTTCGTCTCTTCCATGGAGGCTCTCCTGGATCAATACAATTTCGATGGCTTTGACCTCGACCTGGAAGGAGGCCTCACCTTGCAGCTGGACAATGGCGACAAGAACTTCACCAGCCCCACCACCGCCAAAGTGGTAAACCTGATCGCCGCGGTGAAAGAGATCATCAGCTACAGGGCGGCGAAAGGGAAGACTTGCTGGCTGACCATGGCGCCGGAAACCTATTACGTGCAGACGGCGTATGCCAACACTTATTCTCCCCTGGTGGGCGCCTACCTGCCGGTGATCTATGGGTTAAAGGACCAGCTGGCATTCATCCACCCGCAATTGTACAACACAGGCTCCGTCAACGGCCTGGATAATAAAGTATATTCCCAGGCCACACCGGACTTCATCGTGGCCATGACGGAGATGCTGCTGACAGGCTTCCCCGTTTCCGGCACCGGTCAGACCTTCCCGGCCCTGCGCGAAGATCAGGTGGCCTTTGGACTACCTGCCGTGCCTTCCGCCGCACCCTCGGGCGGCTACCTGGCGCCTTCCGGCGTCAAGCAGGCCCTGGACTACCTGACAAAAGGAACATCCTTCGGCGGCGCATACACCTTGCGTAAGGCAGGTGGCTATCCCGGCCTGCGCGGTATCATGACCTGGTCCATCAACTGGGATAAGACCAACAACGATGAATTTGCCACTAACTACTACGCCTATTTCTTCGGGAATGGCAATGGTGGCAATACACCGCCTGTCGTTAGTATCACTGCGCCTGCTAACAATGCTACTTATACCGCACCAGCCACCGTCTCGATCACAGCCACGGCCACTGATGCGGATGGCACCATCGCCAAAGTGGAATTTTACAATGGCGCCACGCTGCTGGGTACCACGACTTCCAGCCCTTACACGTATACCTGGAGCAATGTCACCAATGGCACATATTCCCTTACGGCAAAAGCCACCGACAATGGAGGGGCCGTCACCACTTCAACGGTCGTTACGATCGTAGTGGGTTCTACTACAGGCACAGGCTGCAACGGTATCGCCGCCTGGAGCGCCACAGCTGTTTACACCAATGGCAACCAGGTCGTATACAACAACAAGATCTACCAGGCCAAATGGTGGACACAGAACGAGCAGCCGGATATCAACACAGGCGACGGGAAAGTATGGGCATATGTAGCAGATTGTTCAGGCGGTACCAATAATACCCCGCCTGTGGTAAATATCACCACTCCAGCGAACAATAGCACTTACACCCCACCAGCCGCCGTCACGATCACCGCCGCCGCCAGCGATGCGGATGGCGCCATCGCCAAAGTGGAATTTTACAACGGCGCAACGCTGTTGGGCACCGCCACCGCCAGCCCATATAGCTACACCTGGAGCAATGTCCCCGGTGGCAGCTACTCCCTCACGGCAAAAGCAACGGACAATGGTGGCGCATCGACCACCTCCGCTGCAGTTACGGTCACAGTCACGGGAGGCAATGGCGGCACGGCCAACTGCACAGGCGTAGTCACCTACCAGCCTTACCCGGCTATTTATAACAATGGCGACCTGGTAGTATACAACGGCGTGTTGTACCAAAGCCTGTCGGATGCCTTGTACAATGTTACACCCGGCACGGCCGACTGGTGGTGGAAACCCTTGGGCACCTGCAGCAGTGCAGCGGTAGCCAGGACGTCGGCATCCACCGGTAAGTCACAGCAACTGACAGCCGAAGCTCCTGCCACACTCAGCGTATATCCCAACCCGGTAAAAGGCAGCAGCCTGCAAATATCGCTGACTGCCAGGGACGGAGAAAGACTGAAGGTCGAGCTGTTGGATATCAATGGCCATAGCCCCATACGGAAGAAGGAATATACAGCAGGCCTGCAAGGGCAGCAATTCCTTACCCTGGATGTGAGTGGCGTACCGGCCGGTATCTGGTTGCTGAAGATCGTGCATGTAAAGAGTGGCGTCACCAACATAACCAAGGTGATCCGTTTGTAATATAACAGCACTAAAACCCCCGGAACGATATTTCCGGGGGTTTCTTTATTTTCAACAACCATTAATTCGTCGCCGCGCCATTCACCAGCAAATGCTGACCGCTGACAAAAGAAGAAAGGTCACTGGCAAAGAACTCAGCCACATTCGCCACATCCTCCACTTCCGCCAGCCGGTGCATAGGACAGCTGTCCAGCAGCTGTTTCCGCAGGTCCGGGTAAGCGGCCGGGTCCACAAAGATCCCGGAATGATCCACCGCAAAAGGAATGATAGAGTTCACTGTCACGCCTCTGTGCCCGATCTCCTTGGCAAGGATATCCACCAGGTAACGCGGTGTCGTCTTGCTGCCGCCATAGACAGCCATGCCCGGAACGGGGAAGGACGTGGTACTGCTGGCGATATAGATGATCCTGCCGTTGTCTGTCACATGTTTGGCAGCTTGCTGCAGGGTGAAATAAGAACCTTTCGTGTTGATGGAGAACACCCGGTCGAACTGCTCTTCCGTGAAGTCAGTGACAGGCACTTCCACCATTTCAATGCCTGCATTGGCCACGACGATGTCGATCCGGCCGAACGCCGTCTTTGCTTCGGCAAATAATTTTTCCAACTGGGCTGGCTTGCTGACGTCCGCCTGCACCGCGATCACCTTCGCATCCATGGCCTTGATATTGCTTACGACCTCATCGGCGGAAGCCCTGTCCTTGGAATAGTTGATAACAATGTTGGCGCCCAGGGCGGCATAACGTTCGGCAATGGCCTTGCCCAATCCCCTGGCAGAGCCCGTGATCAGGGCGGTTTTGTTTTTTAACGAGTTCATAATATATAGTTGTAAGTCCGGCCGGCGTCAGCCGGCCCGTTGTTAATAATTGAGTCAATTAAGCCATCCCTCCATTGACCCCGATATTCTGGGCGGAGATCCATTTGGCCTCATCGCTGGCCAGGAATACAACGATCTTCGCAATATCGTCCGGTTCACCGATCCGGTTGAAAGCCGACAGGGAAGCCAGCCGGTCGATGACCTCTTTGGGCTTGCCCTTGGTAAAAAGCTCCGTGTTCGTAGGCCCCGGCGAGACCGAGTTCACATTGATGCCCCTGGCGCCGACTTCCTTTGCAAAGACCCGGGTGAGCTGTTCCACCGCGGCCTTGGTAGCCACATACGTTGCATAGGTCGGCAGCATGATGCGGTTGACAGAAGTGGAGAAGTTGATAACGCTGCCCTTGTCGGCCAGGCGCGTAGCGGCTTCCCGCAGCGTGTTGAAAGTGCCTCTTACATTGATGTCGAACTGCCGGGTGAAATCATCGTCGGTAGTGTCTTTCAGCAGCTTGGTGATCATGATGCCCGCATTATTCACCAGCACATCGATCCTGCCATAATGGGCGATGGCAGCGTCGAATAGGCGCTTCACTTCCCCGGGCTGGCTGACGTCCGCCTGCAAGGCAATGGCGTCGCCCCCGCCTCCTTTGATCTCATTCACCAGCTGTTCGGCAGGCTCCTTGCCTCCGGCATAATTGACGATCACTTTGGCTCCCGCCTGGACCAGCTGCCGGGCGATGGTGGCGCCGATGCCCCTGGAGGCGCCGGTAACCAATATTACTTTTTCGTTTAGGTTGCTCATATTACTTTGTTTTGTTTGACAGAACAAAGTTCGCACAGCCCCAACCCGAAAAAGTACACAGATCATAGGAAGAGATGCAAAATTCTAAGATGCCCCGAAAAATGGGTTGAAGCAAACTGCCTACATTTTCCCGGGACCCGATCGGCCCCAATTTTTCCTGTAATTGGCCGGTGACATCTCCGTATGTTTAGAGAAGTAATTGCTGAAATGAGCGGACTCCGTAAAGCCCAGCTTATAAGCGATCTCCTTTATAGAGATCGGAGAGTTTTGCAGCAGTGATTTGGCTTCGGCAATCGTTTTTTCCGCGATCCACGTACCGATGGACTTACCCGTCTTGCTCTTAATGACATTGCTAAGGTAATTGGGGTGCAGGTTCTGCTCATCGGCATAATCCTGTACGCGCAACACTTTCTCCGCCTTACCATTCATCAGGTCCCGGTAATGTTTTTCCAGGCTCCGCTTGAAAAGCTTCACGATCTGGCTGCTGCGGTTCCCTTCATAGATAGGGTTGTAGTCATGCCAGAAATACTCTTTTATTTTTAAAAGCAACACCACGAACAAAGAGCCGATCATCCGGTATTTATAAGGGGAATCCCCGAAGTACTCCTTATTGATCTGCAGGTACAGTTGCTCGAATTCATGAAAGACCACTGGCTCCAGCACCTTCGGCGGAACAGTTTCCGCCAGCAAAAAAGAGAATTCCTTAAAGACATCATGGTGGACATTTTCTTTAAGGAAAGCCTCGCTCATCGTCACCAGGTAGACCTCACCCAGCCGGTTCCACTGGAAAGACTTATAATGTCCCGGATTGGTGAAATAAATGGTTCCCGGCACAGTTGTAAAGATTTGTTCGTCGGTGGTATATCTTCCTTCCGCATCCTTTACAAACACGAAAGAGAAATAATTGGTCCTGTACACAGCGCTGGTAAAAGGCAGTTCATGGTGAATATCCGCCAGGTTATGAATAGTGAAACCCGCATTCGCGTGGATCAGGTCCAGCGGCAACCCCAGGACCTTGTAAGTGTCGGCCAGGGTCTCGTGCAGTCCGGATTTCGGGTTCATGCAGGGAAATTAACATTTTTTAAAATATCAGCCGCCGCTTGCCGGGATCATACGAACATCGCCCGGATAATTTCCCTGACGGAGAATTTGAACAAAAGCAATAAGGCAATAGCGCTTCAGACAGAACTTCATAAAACTTAGAAAAATATCGCAAATGAAACGTACGATCATTCCAATGCAAAGTCGTGGCTACCACAGATCCTACGGTTTAATGAAATATCCAACGACCTCTACCAGTATATAGACAGCTTGAAAAAAGCACCGGCAGTACCTTCTGACCTTTCAAAAAGACTGCCCGGCAAATTGACAGCCTGACAACAATCCATAACAGACCCTAATGACGCATTGATCTTCGAAAACCTCGAATACGGGATCGCCCCCTAAGGGAATGCCCCTACCAATACCTACCCACATAGCACAAAAGTGCCATATATACACCCTTCATCAACATATCCCATCTCTCCAATCTTCACAACCACCCCAAAAAATCGTTAAAAACGCTTGCATAAACCCTCCCCGGCGAGTACTTTTGCCTTGATCCTGATCAACACTTTTCATCACCGTACCCAATCTCCTCGAACTACCAGCGCGTTAAAAAATTTCACTTAACTAACCATTCCCAGTCCTCCCATCCTCTGAATTTCCGGCAATCCATTAGGCTATGAACTACTAACAGTAGTTAATCCTAAAACACCCTTTATGACAACGCCGGTACAGTATTTTGGCAAACTTTTGTGCCTGTCACTTTTTGTAGTTCCCTCGCCCCTGGTGGAAGCCAAAAAGTCCAACCCCCTCGAACTTTTATCTTTCTACTCACCCTATCATGCTGAAGCCGCAGCCGCCAACAAAGCAGCCGCAGCAAATGCCGCCAAAGCAAAAGCCGCCGCCACCCGCTTTGCCGCCGCACAACGTGCCGCCGCCCGGAAAGCCGAGCTAAAGCTCATCAGCATGGAAGCCAATATAATGTTTGAAGAAATGCAGCTGGCAGACTCCGGCCTGAATGAAAAAGTCCTGGAATACGCACTGATCGGCTATCACAGGCTGCTGAAAAAGCACGCCCTACGTAATTCGGATATACTCTCCATCTGTGACTTCAGCCAATCTTCCAGCCTGAAGAGAATGTATGTCATCGATATGCGTACCCGGAAGCTCCTCTACCGCAACTATGTCGCCCATGGCATCAGTTCAGGGGAAGAGTTCGCAAACTCATTCTCCAACGCCCCCGAATCCCACAAAAGCAGCCTGGGCTTCTACGTCACGAGGAACACCTACTTTGGCGAGAACGGCCTTTCCCTCCGCATCGACGGAATGGACAGAGGCTTTAACAGCCTGGCCAGCGAAAGGAACATCGTCATCCATGGCGCCCCCTATGTCAGCGAACGCATCCTGCACAAATATGGCGTCATGGGCACGACTTTCGGTTGCCCCGCTATCCCCCAGGAATTGACCAACCAGCTCATTCCCCTGCTGAAAGACGGTAGCTGCTTCTTTATCTATTACCCCTCACAAAACTATTTATCCCACTCCTCCATTCTCAACAATTAATCAACAAGGGAAGGCCCTTCGCTTTTCACCTTCATATTGAGCCCAGGACAGGCAAACTTCCGGTGTCAGTCGCTGACCTGGAAGTCGTTTTTTAGAGATAATTGTAAAATGTTAATAATCAGGCACTTAAAAATTCATACCGCAACCACAACACTTTTACGTACGTAATAATGCAATTTAACACACTTTAATGTACATAACATCGCAATACCTCGCTTTAATGTACGTAAAATCGTAACTTAGCACATAAATATGTACCAATCCCAAACAAAATGAAGCGCCATGCAACCCGGTTCCTCACAGCCTGGAAAGCCTCAGCCACCCGCAAGCCCCTAATAATCAGAGGGGCCCGGCAGGTAGGTAAAACCTGGGTCATGAAAGAGTTCGGACGTAGCCAATATAAGCAATGCGCCTATGTGAATTTTGAAAGCAATGCGGCCTTAAAAACATTGTTTACCGCCGACTTCAATATTCGCCGAATCCTGACTGCCATTCAGATAGAAACAGGGTTAACAGTAGAACCAGGAAATACGCTGATCATCTTCGACGAGATCCAGGAGGCGCCAGGGGCATTGACATCCTTGAAATATTTCCAGGAGAACGCTCCCGAATACCATGTAATATCCGCCGGATCCTTGTTGGGGGTCGCATTCAATGATCATACTTCCTTCCCTGTTGGCAAAGTAGAATTCCTCGATATGTACCCCTTGGATTTTACAGAATTCCTGGAGGCAATGAACGAAACGGCATTAGTAGAGCTGATAAAAAAACATGATTGGGAATTGATCAAGACCTTCAAATCCCGCTACATCGAGCTGCTGAAACAATATTATTATGTAGGAGGAATGCCCGAGCCGGTATCAGCCTTTATACAAAGAAAAGATTTTAAAGAAGTAAGGCAAATACAGCAGCGCATACTGAACGCTTACGAACAGGATTTCTCCAAACATGCCCCCAACACCATTGTTCCCCGGATAAGGATGCTTTGGAACGCAATCCCATCACAGCTGGCAAAAGAGAACAGGAAATTCATTTATGGATTGATCAAAGAGGGAGCCAGGGCAAAAGAGTACGAACTGGCGATTTCCTGGCTCATTGATTGTGGATTGATCCATAAAGTTAATAATGTTTCCAAACCAGCTATTCCATTAAAGGCATACGAAGACTTCAGCGCCTTTAAATTATTTCTTGTTGATCTTGGCTTGCTGGCAGCAATGGCAGAACTGGACGCCCGCTCCCTGCTCGAAGGCAATGCGATGTTTGAAGCGTTCAAAGGTGCACTAACGGAACAATATGTTCTTCAACAGCTTGTTGCCCTAAAAGAAGGAAGCATTCATTACTGGTCCCCTGACAATGCCCGCTCCGAAATAGATTTTCTGCTTCAGAGCGCAGGCAATGTGGTCCCCCTCGAAGTAAAGGCCTCCGAAAACCTGAGAGCCAAAAGCCTGCAGGCATATTATCAGAAATATAAACCCGCTACAGCCATCAGGACCTCTATGTCTGATTTTCGAAAAGAGGAATGGATGATCAATTTGCCGCTGTACGCCATTGGAGAATTATTCACGCTCACAGCTTAGTCACAGACCACACGATCCCCGAACCCAGGCCTCCCCCCATATTCAGCGGTATGGTCAAACCATTAGCATTGTAATTCAGCGTAAGGACATCTCCGGCTGTCAGCTCCACACTTCCGGCTATCGTTACCGTACCACTGCCCAGGATGGACCTTAAAGTAAGCACCAGCGCAATGTTGACATCGAGCATAGGAAGAGAGCCTTGCAGCAGGCTGGTTGTTACCGGGTTGGTCCTTACTACTTCGAAATAAGGATTAACACCTGCGCCCTGGCTAATGGTAACAGGCGCAGTTGTCTTATAAGGGATGGTGGCGGAAATAAGATAGTTTCCCGTAGCAGGCACTGTAAATTCTCCGCTCGTGGCATCGAAATTTCCTGTATTGTAAAAAGGCGCGGAGGTATTCCAGATAGTAAACGTAGTGCTCGCACTTACACTTGCTGCCGGAATGCTGCTACAAAACCCGGTCAGGGATGGAGTGCCGACCAGGGTCCAGTCAGTACCATTGTAATAATAAAACCCGGTAGTGCCGTCTGTCTGGTAGACCAATAGCCCGGTGGCCGGGCTGGCGATGGCGCCGCGGGCGGCAGCATCCATTCTCGGGATCAGCAGACCCTTGGTGGTAGAGACAATATCCAGCTGTGAAGAAGCATCCGGCGTAAGCGTGCCAATGCCTACCTGCGCCATAAGCGTGGATGATAATAAAAGTAACGCGGCGGCGACAGCTATTCTTAAGGAGGTGGCTGTAAGCAATTTTTTCATAATGGTATTTTTAAAAGTGCAATGGTTTATTGAAAGATTAATTTCCGTACATACTTCGCTGTTCCCACCTTGAAGGAAAGGATATAGGGTCCTGCGGGGATATCACCGATGGTGTAGGTCGACCGGGCGGCATCTATTTTACGTAACATCCTGCCGCTTATGTCATAAAGCCGTATGCCGTCGGGCATCGCATTGAGAAAGTTGATGGTCCCGTCACTACCGTTGAATGACACACGCAGGTTAAAGGCAACACCAGGGTTGTTGACGGCGACTACCTTAGTATAATCCGTTTCACCCGTAATGTCCATGAGCGCTATGCGATAATAGCGGATCGCAAAATCAAGGTCGGTATCTTTAAAACTATACGATGATTCGCCCTGGATGGCCGGTACATAACCAGTCCGCTTCCAGGTTCTTCCATCCGCGCTGGATTCCACATTGAAGCCCGCCAATGCATTGGTGGACTCCGCTTCCCAGCTGACAAGGATGTACTGTCCGTTCAGCTGCGCAGAAAGATTGGAGTAGGTGATGGGCAGCACGATACCCAAAGTAGTAGCCGAGACATTAGCTATGGGAACAGCGCTGGCCACATAGGACACGTAGTTCGTAGCCGTGTTGACAGAGCTGGTGGAAGTCGTCGTCCAGGTACCGCCTCCCGTTTGATTGAAAGCGATCTGCAGCTGGTTCTCTGTATTACCTCCTATCTCGGAATCCAAGTAGACAAGCCCCAGTGTGCCGGAAAAAGTAAAAGGCGTACCGATATTATACACACGCCCCAGGCTGGTAACGCCCGGCGTGGAAGAACCCAGCGGGTTAGTTACTTTCACAATGGAGTTGCTGCTCAGGGTGAGATCCACTGAAGGGATCAGGACCAGGCTGTCAACGCTGAATGTGGCTCCATTCCCTATGAACAAAGGGCTGGTAGCGCCTACGCTCACCTGGCTGATAGCAGGAAAGGCCAATAAGAGACAGAGCAGACTGGGAAATATTTTTCGCATAGCGAAAGGCAAAGATTGGTTAAGCATATGGGTAATGTTTAGTGTGCAATGAAAAAACTAAACAGGTGAGTGGGTCTTCTTAACCGTAGATAAACAGGAGGGAGGGTCTTCTTAACCGCGACAAATATATGTATATATTGATTTATATTAAAGAATTCGTATATTTTTTTTAAAACTGCTTCAAAAAACTAACCTTGCTGATCGCTGCATTCATCCTGTCCGATATCCCATTCGCCACCATCCCCCTGCTATTCCAAACCAGGTACACATAACACAAAGGCCGGTACTCCCACGAGAATTTCACATTCAACGCCTCCGATGCATTCGAACTGTTATGCTGATAGAACGCCACCACCTGGAGCCGTGGGTTCCACGCCAGCCTGGCCTGGACATTATACAGGTAATAAGTGGCAGTCAGCCGGCTGGCGCCCAGGTCCTTCACAGCATAGCTCTCCACACTCCCGCTGAACGCGGCCATCGGCAAAGGGGAATAGCGCAGCGAGACATTATTGTACAGCAGGCGCCCGTCATAATAGCCGCCTAAAGACAAATTGTAATAAACGCTCCATTTCCGGGACGCATCACTGGACAGCTCGATGCTGGGCCGCGCATAGCTATATCTTCCTGGCAGGATGGACGCATTCAAAGGCTGGAACGCAGCAGACAGCCGCTGATAGCTGTACGCACAGGCCAATCCGACATAACCTCCATTCTGAAATTCGAGCCACAGGGGCCAGGCACTTACCCGCGCCTCCTCCAGCTTGCCGGTGCTGAGGGTATGCAAAAGATCCGTAGACATTCCCGGAGCGAACGATCTTAAGAACGACGGCAGCCATTTGCTTCTCGACGTAAAATAAAACCCCGGCGAAGTACACACCACATTGCTTCGGTTGACAAACCCTACACCCGGGTTATAATGACGGCTGACAAAAGATTCGTTCAGCCAGCCAGTGAAAAAATTGTCCTTATAAAATAATTGTCCATAGCCCGCCATTCCCTGCTGGTCCGCACCCGAGCCATCCGTCCCGCTCACCATCCCCGAAGCCTGCCATTTCTGATCGATCCGGTAAAATCCATCCAGGGTGGCCGACCAGTTACTGCCCATGCTCCCTTTCACGCCCACAGCCTCATCAACCTTCGACGTCACAAGCCCTCCGATCTGGACGGCGTGTTTTCTCCCCAACCGCTGTGTCCACCTGCCGGCAAAAAAATCGGTAAGTCCCATAGAGTCAGCGGAAGGTGCCTGACGAATGGCCATCAGGGCCGCCGCCTGGTTATCGCCTCTGTAAACATAACGGCCTCCATACCGGATATCCACAGGATTGCCGGCGCCATCCAACCCTATCTTCCGGCTGAAGAATGGCTGAATGATCATCTGCGTTTGCTTATTGCCATCCGGGTTCCGGTCAAGCCCCGCTTGCAGCAGGCTGGCATTTTCCAGGAAAAATGGCCGCTTCTCCGGGAAAGACACAGAAAAACGCTGCAGGTTGTTCACCTGCTGGTCCACGTCCGCCTGGGCAAAATCCGTATTGACCGTGAGGTCCAGCACCTGGTTGGTCTTCAGCGCCCATTTGACATCGCCCCCGGGTTTGAAGGACACTGTGGTCCCGCTTCCCCGATGTTCCTGCCGCACATCCACCAGCGCATAGGGCTGCACCCGTAAGTTCGTCCCCGGCCTGGGAAGCTGCAGACTATCCAGCAACCCTGCATAAGCCATGCTTGTCAATGACAACTCCCTGGGGAAAGGCGACCAGCTGTAAGCTTCATTACCCGTCCTTCTCTTCCTGACAAAATTGATCCCCCACGTCTGGAGGTTCCCCCCATTGTCCGGGTAACGCAGCGTCTTCCATGGGATCGCAATTTCCGCGATCCAGCCGCTGTCAGACCTGCTGGTACGGACCTTCCACAAGCCGTCCCAATCGACATCGAAAAGCCGGTTGTCAAAACAAAGCACATCCCGTTGTACCCCGTACGGGTTTACCAGGAAAGCCATCGCATTCCGGGCATCATGAAAGCCATCGATCAGGATAGCGAAATGATCATGGTCCGGCGGATTGAAATCCCTTTGAAAATTAGGCACGCGCAACCCGCCTTTTCCGACACTGTCGCCACACACTGCGGCAATATACAAGTACTCCTTATTGTACAAAAGTTTCACAGCAGTGCGCTGACCGGGCATGCCGCCCTGCAGCGGATCTATCTCGCCAAAATCATGGACGACGGCGGCATATTGCCAGGCCGGCTCGTCCAGCGATCCGTCAATCACCAGGGACGTATCGATCCTCGTGGCGACCACCCGCTTGGGAGGCTGAACAGGATCAAAGGTGCTTTGCGCAGCAGCTTCGAGAGTTAAGGCAAAGGCGAATAAAAAGGCAAGTCGTACATGCATACGGCAAAGAAAAAAATATCCGGCGCCCCCGTCTGCAGCATTCGACCAACAGCAAGTCCTCCATGTCATACGGCCCTTAAAACCCACGCCTTCCGCTCATCATACACCACCTCACATTTGCAGTGCAAAACACGTTGTTGGTCGAAAAAACCTCCAGCTTCTATGTCACCCCCGCTTATTTCTCTACTTTTAAATCCATGATAAGGGATTTTAGGATAGCGGGCAATCGACCACTTACCCATCTGGTGTTCTGGTCAGTCTTCTTCCTGGTAAATGGATTCGTGTGGGGCTATTGTGCAGAGCAGGCCTCAACAACCTACTTCCGCAATGCATTTTTGGGAGAGGCGAAAGAATTGCCTTTTCTCCTGGGGCTGGTCTACCTCAACCTGTACGTGCTGATCCCGCGCTTCTTCATTACCAAGCGATACATCGGCTACTTGCTGACCGTTCTCGGCTCATGTATCATAGCCGCCATGCTCATCAGGGCGATCCAGAACGCAGAAAACACCACCCTTTCCACATACCTCTATTCCCTGGGCAGGATCATCATGCTGAATATCTGCCCGGTATTTTTCGTAGCGACCTTTATCAAGCTATGGCAGCTCTGGTACCGGCAGCTGCAAATGAACCGCGAGATCCTGGAAGAAAAATTAAAGGCCGAGCTGAACTACCTGAAAGCCCAGGTACACCCGCATTTTCTATTCAATACCCTGAACAACCTGTACTCCCTTACCCTCGCCGGCTCCGCGGCAGCGCCAGGCGTAGTGCTGAAACTATCCGCCCTCATGCGCTACATGGTCCATGACTGCAAGGCGGAAAAGATCCCGCTTGAACAGGAGATCCAATCCATGGCCAGCTATATCGAACTGGAAAAGATCCGCTTCGATCAGCGCCTGGAAATTTCATTCAATGTGCACAACAATATAAAAGGCCCTGCGATAACACCCCTCATCCTCCTTCCCTTCATCGAGAACTCGTTCAAGCACGGGCCTTCCGGCAATACGGAACATGCCTGGATCACCATCGATCTGATGATGAAGGAAAAGACGCTTTTCTTTAAGGTGGAGAACAGCAAAGCGCCTGCCCCTGCCGGCCCCGACCCGGAAGCACCTTGCTCCAATGGCTTCGGCTTAAAGAATGTGGAAAGAAGACTAAATTTGTTATATCCCGGCAAATATTCACTGGAGAAAAAAGACGACCCCGAATATTACGCCATCGACCTGAAACTTGATCTTTCAGAAAATTGAAAAGATGCATCGGATAAAATGCCTGGTCACCGAAGACGAGCCGCTGGCACAGAATGTACTCTGTAAGTACATCGCAGACCTGGCTTACCTGGAGCTGACCGGCGTCTGCGCCGACGCCATGCAAACCCTGCACTACCTGAAGACGCGGCCCGTCGATCTTCTCTTCCTGGATATCATGATGCCCCGCCTGAATGGCATCGACATGCTGAAGTCCCTGCAGCACCCGCCCCGGGTGATCCTCACAACAGCTCACCCCGATTATGCCTTGCAGGCTTTCGAGCTCAACGCTATCGATTATTTACTCAAACCCATTCCGTTCGAACGCTTTGTGCTGGCCGTCAACCGCTATTTCAATTTCCGCCCCGCCGGAGACTTCCCCTCCTTTGCCTTGGATCCCGGCGACGCCGGCACACCGGCGGCAGATGACGGCTTCATCTACCTGAAGGCAGAGAAGAAAATGGTCAAGCTGTTCCTGAAGGATATCATCCTGATCGAAAGCCTCCGGGATTATGTGAAGGTGATCACTACAACCCAACAGATCGTCAGCTATCAGAAGATCGGCTACCTGGAAGAGCGGCTGCCCGAGAAGAAATTTTTACGCATTCACCGCTCCTATATCATTGCTGTGGATCAGATCCTTTCCTTTAATACCACCTCCGTCGACATAGCCACCCGCAATCTACCCATAGGACGTTCCTATAAAGACATGGTGATGAATGTGCTGAAAGTGGAAAAATACCGGTAAGGAAAATTCAGGTAATTTAGTTGAACAATGGACTTACGCACAGACTACCCATTCTGGCTGTTGGATAAAGGTATCCTGGGCACTTACCCCTCCCTGGAGAAGAACATTTCGACAGAAGTGGCGATCATCGGCGCAGGCATCAGTGGGGCGCTGATAGCCTGGCAGTTGTGCAAAGCCGGCATACGCTGCGTCATGGTCGATCGGCGGCACGTGGGAATGGGTAGCACCGCCGCCACCACCGGGCTTTTGCAATACGAGACAGACATCCCCCTGGCTGAGCTTGCCGGCAAAGTAGGACATAAGAACGCAGCCGAAAGCTACCTGCTTTGCAGCAAAGCCATTGACGAATTGGCAAAGCTCGGCAGGAAATTCCATCATGCCGCATTCGCCCGGCGCCCCAGCTTTCAATATGCCTCATTCAAAAAGGATGTCAGCGCACTAAAAAAAGAATACACCCTGAGAAGAGCCCTCGGCCTGGAGCTCGACTGGCTGGATGGCGAAGACGTCAAAAGCCTGTACGGCTTCAATAAAGAGGCCGGCCTGCTTTCAAAGCAAGGCGCAGAGGTCAATGCCTACGGCCTGACACATGGTATATTGGCAGCATGCCGCAAAATGGGGATGGAGGTATACGATCATACGAACATTGCAACCATTAACCACCAGCGCAATGGCGTACAGCTCATCACAACAGATAAATATCGCATTCATGCGCGAAAAGTGGTCATTGCCTGTGGCTACGAATCCGGCGCCTGGCTTCCCAAAAGAGTAGACACCCTCTATACTACGTATGCCATCATCAGCGAACCGGTTCCTGAGAACATGGGCTGGCACCAGCGTTCGCTCATTTGGGAAACAGCCCGCCCTTATCTATACCTGAGGTCAGCCGGGAACCATCGCCTCATCATCGGCGGAAAAGACGACGACTTCTCCGGCGCCGGGAAAAGAGAGGAGGCCCTACCCCGAAAAGTAAAGGAACTGGAAAAGGCATTCTCACAGCTCTTCCCGCACATCCCCTTCAAAACGGATTTCCGCTGGGCCGGCCTCTTTGCCGGAACAAAGGACGGCCTGCCGTACATCGGCCGGCTGCCCCAACGCAAACACCTGTACTTCGCCCTGGGCTTCGGAGGTAATGGCATCGTCTTTAGCCAGATCGCCGCCACCTTGCTGCGAGATGAGCTGACAGGTAAAAAGAACAGGAACGCAGACATCTTCCGGTTCGACCGCTGACGCTACCCAGGCGCCGATCGGCTCGCCTCGCCGGGCGCGGGACCAATATTTGCATAGCACATCCTAAACACAGACCATGATACAAAGGGACGGCGCCCTCACCAGTTTGTGGCAGGATACGACGACAAGAGAAAAAGAAAGCTTCACGGGCAACAGGATCTCCCCGGAAGACAGATCCTGCGACGTAGTCATCGTTGGCGGCGGCATCACGGGCCTGACCACAGGATTACGCCTCCAGGAGGCCGGCTTCAGATGCGTGATCCTCGAAGCAAATACACTTTGTTTTGGCACGACAGGCGGCACAACCGCCCATCTCAACACCGTACTCGACACACCATATCCCACCATCATCAAAAATTTCAATAAGGACACCGCCCTGATAGTAGCCAATGCCGCAAAGGCCGCCATCGGACTGGTCCGTTCCAATATAGATAAATACAACATCGCCTGTGGTTTTGAATGGGCCACCGCTTACATGTTCTCCGGGACGGAGGACCAGACAAAGGAGTTGGACGGTATCTATGAAGCCAGCCGCGACCTGGGGATCGACATAGCATATACACACCAGATCCCCGCCAGGCTCAAAATGTCCAAAGCCGTCGCCATAAAAGGCCAGGCGAAGTTTCATCCGACAAGATACGTCATGGGGCTGGCAGCGGCCTTCCAATCCCTGGACGGCCGCATCATCGAACATTGCCGCGTAACAGGCGCTGAGAATGAGGACCCCATCTCCGTGCAAACAGACCAGGGCGAGATCCGTTGCACTTATCTGATCTATGCCACCCATATACCCTCCGGGCTGAATATCACCATGGATACCCGTTGCGCACCTTACCGCAGCTATGCCATGGCAGTAACGCTCAAAGGTGAATATCCCGAGGGGCTGATCTATGATATGTATGATCCTTATCATTATTATCGCACCCAGATCATTGACGGACGATCTTATTTCATCGCAGGGGGAGAAGACCACAAAACAGGCCATATAGAAAATACACAGTCGTGTTTTCTAAAGCTGGAAGCGCATATCCGTGCCCATTTCGATGTGGAAGAGATCGCCTGTAAATGGTCCTCCCAATACTTCGAGCCCGTCGACGGACTACCTTACATCGGACACCTCCCGGGACAACCCGGCAATATATTGGTTGCTACCGGCTTCGGCGGCAATGGCATGATCTATAGCGCCGTATCCGCGCTCACCTTCCAGGAGATGATCCTCCGGGAACCTGAAAAATTTGCGCCCGTCTTTAATCCCAACCGGCTTAAACCCATAGCCGGATTTTCAAACTTTGTGAAGGAAAATGCGGATGTGATGAAAAAGTGGATCGGCAAGCTGTTGCCTTCAGACAAGCTTGCTTCTTTTTCAGACGTGGCGCCCGGGGAAGGACGAGTAGTAAAGGTAGAAGGCGACACCATAGCATTATACAAGGACGAGCAGGGAGAGCTCCACGCTTTATCTCCCACCTGCACCCACATGGGCTGTCATGTCACCTGGAACAATATGGAAAAGTCATGGGACTGCCCGTGCCACGGCGCCCGGTATGCTCCGGATGGGGCTGTACTCACCGGCCCGGCTGATAGATCCCTGGAAAATATAGATATTCGGAGCCTGGTGAAAGGTAATTGCCTTTAAGCGTACCTTCGGTCAAGCGTATGGAATTTCAATTTACAGCACATAAGGAATTTCACTTTGCAAAGGCACTGGCCGGCTTCCTGGACATTCCGGCGACCTCCGATCGTATAACCTTGCCTGCCATACTGGGGGATGGGTTCATACAGGAAGTATACCTGGATCACTGTCTTTCTCTATGCATTCACCAGTATAAATTACGGCAGCCATTCCTGCTTCGCCGGCTGGAAACCGAAACGTCCGAATTCCTTACCCTTAAATTCGATGGCGCGCAGCCTTCATTTCCCGGTGATAGGGGCTATGCAGTAGAAATAGGCACCAGCAATCTGTTTACAGAGCTTAGTTTGTCCAAAGATCAGACCGTCAATTTCCTGGTCATTACCATCACCAGCCATCACCTGCTCAGCTTATTGCACCTGGATACCACTGCTCACCCGCTCCTGACGACCTTGCAGAACCGCCAGTCATTTGTCCTGCATGAAAACCTCAACCCGGAAATGGAAAGGGTACTCCATCAGCTTTGCCGGATCGATGAGACTACAGCGCTGCCTCACCTCCTGTATCAGGCCAAAGTACGGGAACTGATCTACCATCTTTTCAACAAGCTGCTCACCCGGGCTGTCACCCCTGCCATCCCCGTACATCCGATGGATGCGCAAAAGATCTACGAGGTACGTACGAAGATCCTGGCCGATCTTGGCACGCCCCCTCATCTGCCGGATCTCGCCCGCGGCATCGCCATGAGCGAAACAAAAATGAAACAGCTCTTCCGCCAGATCTTTGGCGACAGCATTTACAATTATTACCAGACTGCCCGGATGGATGCAGCGGCCCGGCTGTTGAAAGCCCTCTCTGTCTCGGAGACAGGTTACCAGCTGGGATTTACCAACATGAGCCACTTCACCCGTTTATTCGAAAAGCATCACCGGGTTAAGCCCAAAAAGTTCAAGGACACGGGATAAAGACCCTCTCCTGCCGGACCGGACTATTCTTTCGCCCAATATTGGTATTCATTTAGACCCATCCGGCGGAGCTTTGCTCTATGCAAACAATCATCGTCACCGGCGCCACCGGTAATCAAGGCGGAACAGTGGCCCGTTATCTCCTGCAACAGGGGAAATGTAAGGTCCTCGCACTCGTACGCGACGCACAGGAGCCCAAAGCAAAAGCACTGGAACAGGCAGGAGCTATCCTCATACAAGGGAACTATGACGATCGCCCCTCACTCGACCATGCGCTAAAAGGAGTAGACGGCGTATTTTCCATGCAGGATTTCAGAGGAGGTCCCGACGCCGAAATTCGACAAGGCAAAGCCCTGGCCGCCGCCGCAAAAGCAGCCGGGGTCAAACACTTCGTATACAGCTCCGTCGGCAGCGCCGAACGGAAGACCGGCATCCCCCATTTCGAAAGTAAATTCACCATTGAAGAATATATTCGCGCCATCGGACTACCCCATACCATCGTCCGCCCCGTCTTTTTCATGTACAATTACAATGGCATGCGATCCATGGTCGACAAGGGAACACTCTTCATGCCGCTGAGCTCCGGCACCGTCCTGCAGCAGCTGTCCGAAGATGATTTCGGCGCAATGGTAACACAGGTCTTTGAGCATCCTGAAAATTATCTCGGCCGTGCCATCGAGCTGGCCAGTACCGCGATGACCATGGAGCAGGTAGCCAACACCTTCAGCCAGGTATTGGGGAAAACAATCGCCTATCAGCAAATTCCCTTTGAAGCCTTTCAACAGCAGGCTGGGGAAGAGGTGACCACCATGTTCCGCTGGTTTGAGAACACAGGATACAATGCAGATCTCGAGACCCTGACGCACGAATTCAAACCCCTCAGCTCCCTTGAAACCTATCTGCGCAACCATGCCTGGACCCCTGTCACCATGGTAGAGCCCAACGCAGGTAAAAGCCTGTCCGTAGCAGGCGGTGCTTACCACATCATCATCTCCGGGGAACAAACCGGCGGCGCCTATTCCGTCATCGAAATGGAAGTCCCTTCGGGAGGCGGCCCTGTTCCCCATGCCCATCCCACTTTCCAGGAAGCATTTTACGTCCTGGAAGGCGAGATCGAAGTCACCACCGGAGCAGGGACATCCACCTTACAACAAGGCGCCTATGTCAACATCCCCCTGGGCGGCATCATCCACCAATTCAAGAATAGAGCTACGACCACCGCCCGCCTGCTCTGCATCATTACCCCGGCCGGCATGGAAAAAATGTTCGAAGAGATCAGCCAGGTAAAAGACCCTAAAATGATCCCCGGCATCGCAAAGAAATACGGACAGCAGCTTTTCCCCCCTGATTTTTTCAAAAACGAATAAATTGTTAAATAACATGTAGGCAACCCCGTGGCTTTTTTATCGTACCTATCTTCAACCAGGTATGCGTTTATCAGAACTTCTGCTAAAAAAGCCAGTACTCACCGCCGCACTCGCGCTGACCCTGCAGGCCACCCTCGGACAAGTGCAGATCACGGGCACCGTATACGACAAAAGCCTGCAGTTCGCCATGCGGGGCGTAAGCGTCCTGAGCGCTTCCGGCGCGGGGACCCTCACCGACTCATCAGGTCACTATCACATTAAATTACAACCGGAAGACTCAATCTATTTCTCCTACCTGGGCCGGGCCACGCAAAAATTCCCCGTCAGGGACATCCCCATAGGCTATCCTTTCGACATGAGCCTGGAAATAGCCGTGGATTCCTTGCCCACCGCCTTTGTGCGGTCCAGCAGCTACGTCCTCGATTCCCTGGAAAACCGCCGGGAATATAAAAAGATCTTCGACTACGGCGCCAATTACCTCTCCGGCACCCATATGACCCGCAAAGGAGGGGTGGGAGTGGGCCTCGACATGGATATGCTTTTCGACGGGAAAAAGAACCGCCGCATGCTCGCTTTTCAGGACAGGTTGCAATGGGAGGAAAAAGAGAAATACGTCGATCACCGCTTCACCAAAGCCATCGTGAGAAGGATCACAGGCCTGCAATCACCCGCCCTCGATACCTTCATGCGACAATACAGACCCAGCTACGACCTGATCCAGGGCTGCGAGACAGAGTACGAATTTTATAAATATATCCTGGAGTGGAGCAGGTTCTTCGAAAAGGATTGGCAGGCGGCACATCATGATTAAATGGTAGTACATTTACACCCGGTCTTAAAAAGACCTTCAACTGATCATGCTGGAGCAACAAATAAAACAGGCGGCGACAGCCATCGCCGGGGACATCATTCATCTCCGCAGAACCTTGCATACTCATCCCGAATTATCTTTCCAGGAATATGAAACGGCTGCTTTTATAAAAACACAGCTGGACAAGATGGGCATACCCTGGAAAGCCATGGCCGGAACAGGTGTCCTGGCGACGATCCGGGGAACGCTGCCCTCGGACAGGACCATTGCCCTCCGGTCTGACATAGATGCCCTTCCCATAACGGAGCTGAACAACGTTGCCTACAAATCCCGCGTCGACGGTGTCATGCATGCATGCGGACACGATGTACATACCGCTTCCCTGCTGGGGACAGCCCGTATTCTTGTATCCCTCCGCGAGCATTTCGGAGGCACCGTCAAATTGCTTTTTCAACCCGGAGAAGAGAAATTGCCGGGAGGCGCCCCCATGATGATCCGGGAGGGCGCCTTGCGCGATCCCGTCCCCGCAGCCATCATCGGCCAGCACGTAATGCCTTCCATTCGCTCCGGAAAGATAGGGATCAGGAAAGGCGCGATGATGGCCTCCATGGATGAGATCATCGTCAAGGTAAAAGGCAAAGGCGGCCATGGGGCCATGCCGCACCAGAACATCGACCCCGTCGCCATCGCCTGCCAGATGGTGGTAGGGCTCCAGCAGATCATCAGCAGGATCGGCAACCCCATCATCCCCAGCGTACTTTCATTCGGAAAGTTCATCGCCAACGGAAGTATCAATGTCATTCCCGATGAAGTATACATGGAAGGCACCTTCCGCACCATCGATGAGACCTGGCGCGCCAAAGCCCACGAACAAATGATAAAGACGGCCCGGGGTATCGTGGAAGCATTCGGCGCCACCTGCGAATTCACCATCAACAAAGGCTATCCCGCACTGAACAATCACGAATCATTGACCACCGATATCGAAACCTATGCCATAGAGTACCTGGGCCGGGAGAACATAGAATACCCCGACCTGTGGATGGCCGCGGAAGACTTCGCCTACTACGGCCGCGAGATCGATGCCTGTTTTTACTTACTGGGAACAAATAGCGCAGCAGGCGACAAGAGCTACCCGCTGCACAACCCCCGATTCGACATCGAAGAAAGTACCCTGGCACTCTCTACAGGGCTAATGGCCTGGTTCGCCATCCGAAGCCTGGGATACGGACTTCCGTATGATAATCCTGCACCACGCCAATAATCGTGGTCCCTCCTCCGATCTTCTGATTGATCGCCTGTTTTGGACTGGTAAATCCAGGCATGCGAACGGCCGTTTCATTCAACAATGCAGCATTGCTGTCCGAAGGGAAGGCCTTTGAAAAATTTCTGCCTGCCAAAAACTTCATTTCATAAGAAGGAATAAGATCATAATCCACCCCCAGGTAATAAAGTGTAGCAGGATTGCGGTTGGAGGTTCCGGAACGGGAAATATTATTGGCCCAAAAGAACAGCAGCAAAGATGTTCTTACTTATTCCCGAATCGTGCATTGATCTGTGCACGGGAATGAACATTCAGCTTCTGGTAGATATTCTTGATATGTGAGTTCATCGTCTCAGGTGAAATAAAGCATTTCGCTGCAATCTCTTTATAGCTTAATCCCTGTATAAGCAGCTCCAGAATTTCATGTTCACGCTTAGTCAGGTTAAACTCGTCCACATTGGGGGCCGCCTTCTTCTTATGAAAGTATTCCATCACTTTCTTTGCGATCAGCCCATTCATGGAAGCCTTGCCTTCATTCAATTCCTTGATGGCGTCAAGGATCTTTTGCGGCGGGTCTTTTTTCAGCAGGTAGCCATTGGCGCCAGCTTTTATAGCAGCAAATATCTTTTCGTCCTCTTCAAATACCGTCAGCATCAATATCCTGATCTCAGGGAATACCTCTTTCAGCTCGATCACCGCATCGATCCCGCTTTTGCCGGGAAGATCGATGTCCATGATGAGCACATCGGGCATATTTTTTACCACATCATCGATGATATTCCGGCAATGCTCCCTTTCGAATACGATCTGTATATCCTCGGCGCCTGTGAGGATCAACCTCAACAGGTCCCGATAGCGGCTCTGATCTTCAACAATGGCGGTTTTGATCATTAGAAGACTTTTAAATCGTTTGTTCCGGGTAAGTAAGCCTGACAGTCGTTCCGCTACCCACTACACTTTGGATATCGAATGCCGCAGGCAACATCGATGCACGGGAGCGCATATTCTTTATCCCCGCGCCTTCCCCCGGAAGTTCGGTCCCGAAGCCTTTTCCATCATCCCTGATGGTAATAGAAACTGTATTGTTCGCAAAACCAACATGCGAATAGATCTGGTTCCCGCACGAATGTTTTACAATATTATTCAATGTTTCCTGGAGTATCCGGAATATGATGATCTGTTTTTGTATTTCAATGGCAAACGGGAGCCCTTCTTCTGAATAATACACATCGAACAGCTTCGTTTTACGTATCCTGTCCAGTTCCGCCACAAAAGACTTCTGCCAGCCAAGGCGGTTGATATTTTCAGGGTTGATGCTCCTGGAAATATCCCTGAGGCTATCCATGGCCTCATTCAACAGGCTGTCAACCTCCGATACTTTCTCTGTTTCCGTCGCGGATGCGGACATAGATCGTATATGTACCATGGCAATGGAGATCAGCGTACCCACGTTGTCGTGCAACTCCCGGGAAATGCTTTCAAATGCCTGCGATTGGATCTCTAAGTGCGAACGCAGCAATTCCCGGTCGAAATTAGTCTTCATTTCAAATTTTTCACGGTGGAACCTGTACTTCCTTCTCTGATTGATAAATAGGGAGATCACTATAAGGCCGGTTAACAACAGGATGATCAGCGTGCTGGCAAAGAGGATCAGCGTGACTTCTGAAAATTTTTCCGGCATAGGAATCCTGTTATGATGAGAAGGTTCAGTAAGATAGCGAAGGAATTGCAGAAATACGAATAATAGAAATTGGTGAATTCCTTATAGTGCCCCCATAAATAGTTGAGCATGCCGAGAAAGGGGACCGTGCAGCCGAAATAAAGGATAAAGCCGAAACTAAACCAGAACCAGGGATCCCGGGCGACGGATTCATTGTCCTCACTTAAATATAATTGCCTGAAATAGGCGGCGGCAAGGAAGATCATGAAAATGCTGCCAGCGACAAGCATCATCGTTTGCAGCTTATCTATACCCGATACCAGGGATTCTGCCAATACCAACAGTGGTAACACAATGTAAAATACCCGGATAGCCAGGTGCACATATTTATGCTTCACCTGCCCATCATATAAATGTGCCAGGACAAGGTACATCAGCCAAAAATATATATTGTAGAGCCAATGGTTCTTCAACCCATAAAACTTGGTAATATGCCCGCACAGATCGACACAGAAATTGAACACCCAAAAAACAGAAAGCACGCGGAGCGCTGCGGGATAGTGACGCCGGAAGCTGACAAGGCTGACAGCGGCGGCGCAACCAACCACCACCAGAGGAAACGTGGATATCAGTAATTTGGTGTTCATCGGATCATTTCGGCCCGACCATCGTCACCGGCTTGGTCGGACTGGGCGGGTTCAGGCCGGTGCCTTTCTCCGGTATGCCCGGCATCAGGGTAGTAATAGAGCCATTCACAACGATATCATCCGCCGCGAAAGTAAGATCCCCTTCGATAGTAAAGTTCTTTGCCGGCACCAGGGCAATGGTAGCCTGGGTAAAAGCGCTGGATGCCTCGTGCCATTTACATCCTTTGGGGATCTCTCCTGCCGGAAGTGCCAGCGGCAGAGCCAGCGCCGGCAGCGTCTCACCTGTCTGGAGACGCATAAAGTATACCCTGACGCAGTCGGCCCGCTGGGCTTTGATCTTTGTAATAAATGCTTCCAGATCCTCCAGCCTGATAAGGGCAGAAGTGGTGATAAATGGGAGTGCTTTATTGTCAGAAAAGTTCGAGATCCATCTGCTTAGCTCACCTGTTGTAAAATCCGTTTGCATGAGATTGCGTTTAATTGTGACGGAATATGATACATGAAGGTAGCGGGAACAGCGACACCGGCAATACCATATTTATGGTATTCTCTGAATTTATTTCAATAGCTCGTTGTACAGCCTGTAATTCTCATCATCAAAACAAACAAATATTATTTTATCAAACGCGCCTGCCTCGGGGAAATTTCGGACAACATCGATGGCTATCCGGGCGGCCCGGTCTTTCGGAAAATGGTAGATGCCTGTGCTGATGTTAGGAAAAGCAATGGATGTAAGCTTGTTTGCCAAAGCTACGTTTAGAGAACTGGTATAACAGCTGCTGAGCAATTCGGCTTCATTATTTGTCCCGCCGTTCCATACAGGGCCCACCGTGTGTATTACATACTGGCACGGCAGGTTCCCGCCGGTCGTGATTACAGCCTGTCCAGTCGGACAGCCGCCTTGCTTATCCCTTATCTTAATACATTCCTCCAGGATCGCTTTTCCGCCTTTCCTGTGAATAGCGCCATCTACGCCTCCGCCACCTAAAAGCGAACTGTTGGCGGCATTTACAATGACGTCAGTAGTCATATTGGTAATGTCGCCTCTGATGACTTCTATACGCATGACTATTTTTATTTTGCTTCCAATAATTAGCAATTTATGTTATTTTCGGCCAAAGCTAAAAATGGTGCTTCCGGAAGAATTGACCAAAATATTTGAGCTATATGATTACGACGACCTTAATCTTTGTATTGCTAACGTCGACTTTAGTTCAAACGATTTTAAAGTTGAGTTTCATATGCAGTCTGTAGGCATGGAGGGACTGGATGAACTAGATGAAAAATGGACGCTCACAGCTACTGGACACAAGGATAGCAGGATCTCTTTCGATTATGCTGCAAGTATTGTTATAGAAGACGAGCATCCACTTCTTTGGAAATATTTGGATACGCAGTGTGAATTGTATTTTAATGGACAATATGAGGATATTCCCAAGCTATTCGTTGACCTGTACGACATCCATTTTGAGGTATTTGGCCATTACAGCTTCATCGATATGTATCTTAATATTAAAAAAAGACGACTTTGCACCCTTATGCAAGGGAACAACGGACTATTGGCACGTGGACCGAAAAAACTCCTGACGAAATACGCCGAATGTTTAAAGGACCACGGCATTGACTATTCAATTATTGGAGAAAGACCACCTGTTTATTGGAATGGAACATCATTTGAACCTGAAAGTGCACAATTGAAGGTGCTGTTCATGGGTGAAACAGATACGTACATCGTTGCGGAAGATTTCACTTTTGCAAAGCAGGATAAAATTAACAGGTAAGCTTTCTGCATTTTCGCAATTCAATATTCAATATCGTCAATTCATACATCCTCCACTATCTCATCAGGATAACGCAGCTAATTTTATGGCTTAGCACGAATCATAAAGCCATAAACACACCAGCATGAAACGTTATTTATCTATAACAGCCGCCGCCATAATGCTGACAGGCCTTTTCGCATTTGCGGGGATCAAACGTTACCTGGACATCTGGCAGCAGCTGTCCATTTCACAACAGGATGCCAACGGATCCATCTTTGGCAACTTTCAGACAGGAGACCTGTCGTTCCCTTACTCCACCGTCATCAAAGGCCTGGCGCCGGCCAAAAGAGCGGCGGCCGTCCGGGAAATGGGAGATTACATCAGGAAATATACCAGCAGCCAGGAATTCGCAGCACAATACCTATCCCAACGCGAAGCCGCAAAACCTGCGGCGCCGGCCGAAGGCGAAGAGAAGATCAGGATCAGGCTGGCCGGCATCAGGCATGACCTTGAGGAGAATGAAAAAGGCATGGCCCAGGCAAAGGGAGACATGAAGAAACTGTATGAGGCCACCATCAGCATGCTGAAGACGGAACAAAAGGCATTACAGGATCCCAACGACCCGCAGCATGAGATGTATGTATCCGGTCTTACTGGCGGCACAGGAAGCATGGACCCCGAACAATACAGGCAGGCAAAGGCGGACTTTGAGAAAGAATATCCCACCACAGTCAACGAATTGATAAAGAAAAGGCTGAAAGCGTTCCTTGAGCTCACAAAAGACATCGACTTCAACGCACGGCTGATCCAGGTCGGCGGACGCAGAAAGTTCGCCGATGCCAGACTGGAGGCAAAGGAGGGGCACTGGAAAAGATGCTTCAGGTGCGGTGAAGAGACGATCACAGCCGCCCGGGCCTATGCCAGCCAATGGCTAAAGGAGCTCAGATAACAGCCCGGTGAGGGCTATTGCTCAATACCCGGCGGGTTGAATGTCTTTTTCCCAAAGATGTAAAATACCCCGAGCTGCACGACGCTGTTCTTAATAGTGCCATTCGGAATAGGGGCATTGGCAAGACCCTCGGCCGTCGCCTGGTTGATGTTGCCTAATCCAAGATTATAACGGATATCAAAACCCACATTGAAGGGACTGCAGTAGCCGGCGCCAAGCACCCAGCTGAGATCGGTCGACTTAAGCTGATCTTTTATATTGTATTGCGTAGTAGAGGCATCGGCAACCATCGTCTCATTGATCTTCGCACGCAGCAACAAACCCACCTGAGGGCCCGTCTCGACAAAAAAGCCTGCTGGCAGCTTATATTTTATCAGGATGGGAAGGTTAAGATATCCAAATCTGTAATCCTCCGTCGCTGTGACCAGGTAATTCTTTTCAGGCTTGTCCGTAGCCCCCTGGCTGGAATATACCAGCTCCGGCTGGAAAACCCACTTTTTACCCACCGGAATGGAAAAGAAGACCCCTCCATGAAAAGTCGTAAAAGGAAAATAACGCATGTTTTGAGCATTTCCTTCAACAAGGGTAGAGGGATTGCCCGTCGTTAACATCTCAGAAAAATTAAGGCCGCCCTTGAGACCAATTTGCACCTGCGCCCTCCCCGTTAGCGCCAAAGAGCAGACCATGAGAAATAAAAGAGCTGGTTTCTTGTAGATAGACACTTTCATAGCTTGATTTTCCCTCTGTCACGTGGTTTATGAAAGGATGGTTGCCTGGAAATAAGAGCCGGTAACATCTGATTAACAAACTACTGTAAGGGATCCAAGGATGAAGATCTCTGGTTGGACCGTAAAAAAGTGCCCGACCCGTTCCCGGATCCCCGGGCCCCCGGTGTATGGATTAACCCTTAGAGCCCCGATTTCGGATTTGTATTTTGAAAATATTATCATAGTTTCCGAAAGGGATCATACAGGAAGGGATACCCGCACACCACCCTTGAAATAGCTACCGTTATATCTGTTTTAATAATGCTGCTTATAATATGGCTGAAATCCTATTGATCGAGGGGGATGAGAAAATTGCACAGGCCCTCAAAAGAAGATTGGAAGAGCAGGGCTATTTTACCACGCTTTGTAATGATGGGTTCACGGCAAAAAAACTAATTGCAGGGGGGCAGTTTGATCTTGTTATCGCTGAAATAATAATCCCCGGGTCGAATGGCATCGAATTATGCCGGTTGCTCAAAAAAACCAGGCCTGCCATACCCATGATCATTACCACAACTTTGCCCGCGATCGAACATAAAATGGAGGCCTTCGATGCCGGTGCGGACGATTACCTGGTTAAACCCTTTGATTTCCGGGAATTGCATGCCCGGATAATACTTTCCAGCAGAAGGCAATCCCAGCATGCCAGTGCGCATCAGCATATCCTGAAATATGCGGATGTCGAGCTGAATACATTCTCCAAATATGCCAAACGGGCAAATACCCTGATCAGCCTCACACCCAAAGAGTTTCATTTGCTGGAATATCTGCTGAATAATCCTGAAAGGGTCATCAGCCGGACGGAGATCGCCGATAAGGTCTGGAATACGCAGTTCAATACAGGCACTAATTTCATTGATGTTTACATAAACTATTTGAGAAGGAAAATAGACAGCAACTTTCCGGAGAAACTGATCCATACACGCACCAGGATGGGGTTTGTACTGATCAAAGAACAAAAATTAAAATAAGAGGTTACCATGACAGTCGCCGGTTACATTGTGTTGGGCTTCTACGCTCTTTACACGATCCTGACAATAGTGGTCCAGAGAGCTGGACGCGCAAAGGACAGGATAAAGAAACTGGATATCCTGAACCTGATCCCGAACTATAAGTTTTTCTGTCCCAAGCCGGTGCGCTACGATTATCATTTATACTACCGCCTGGTGGATAAAGAGACGGTGTCCCGTTGGCAGAAGATCCGCATCGGTCGCAAAAAAACCCACATTTCTTTTTTATGGAACCCAACCAAGAAGGAGAAGAAGGTCTTTAACAGGATGGTCCAGATGATCAAGGATAATTATAAAGGCAAACAAAGGACCAGGTTCGGTCACATGTACCTGACGCTGCTGGATGTCGTCAGGACCGAAATACCACAAAGAGGTGGCAAGGACGTTCAATTCAGGATCACGTATAATCAGGCATTGCGTGACAAGCCCGTTGAAAAGATTTATTACACCTCCATTGTTCATAAAGCCCAATCCCCGCATACTGCATGAATCCTGGTGACACATTGCGGCTGATCTTGTCGATCCTCAGTCTGTCTTTGATCATTTCATCGGCAGAATCATTCACGGGAATAAAGATCTATAAAACGGCCGGCTGGTTAAGCTGGGACCGCCTGAAATACGATAGACCCATGTTCAGGCATCGCATGGTGGCTCCGTTGTTGAATTGGTTATTCCCCCACCCGAAGATATTGATCCTCATTACCAGCAGGCTGATCTGCAGCGTCTGGCTACTCGTCGCAGTCCTGGTTAACTGGAATTATACCGCCTTGATAATTTCGCTTACCATCATCAATATATTATTCTCCTTACGGAATGCTTTCAGCAACAATGGAGCCGACCAGCTTACCAACGTGATCTTAATAGCCGCGGTGGTTGCATCCATCAGTGCCGGTAATGAAGCGATCGTTGTATACTCTCTTTTCTTTATTGCCCTTCAAACCAGTATTGCTTATTTTACCTCGGGGATCAATAAAGTCAACAGGAATTGGCTGAACGGAGTATACCTCAAAGATGTATTAAGCACGGCCATGTTCGGCAATCCGATGGTCTTGCGCAAATTCCGGAAAATGAGGCATGCCTTCTGGTCATGCAGCCTGCTGATGATCCTCGGTGAGCTCCTACTGGCTTTTTGTATGTTCTTTCCTTCGACCATGAGTGTTTATATCCTTGCCGGGGGCTTTTTTTTCCATTTGACCGTTGCGTATATCATGGGGTTCAATACTTTTCTATTTACTTTCCTCTCAACTTATCCCGCAATATATTTTGTATCCGCTCATGGGATACGCTTCTAATAAGTCTCTAATAGTTTTCTAATGGCAATCTAACAGCTAGTAAGCAGGCATGCTTTATTTTTAACAGCATTTAGATTATTACTCCTAATCTCTCCTGCGATGAAAAAAATTTACCTCTTAACCCTGGTAGTCATTACAGCTGCCCGGGCTTTTTCCCAACAGGTCAATGATCCCATACCCATTAAGAAAGGGGACGCTTTCACGATCCGGACAACCACAGCAGGCCCGGCAAAGAATAACAAAACAGTGAAAAGGGTCTTACAGGTCATTGGCATCGGGGCTGCTACTTTCCAAAGTACGACGACCATCACCCGCAATGATAAGAGTGGCGCGCACACTGCTACCCGGAACTGGATCATCCCGGCCGGGGTGGTCCTGGCGCTGGGCGCGGATAAGATCTCCGGGGTAGTTGCTCCCACCCGGAATTATATCAAATATACTTTGTATGGTATCGACGGCCACACGGTGGTAGGTACAGACATCGCCAGATGGACCAGGAAGTCCCTGAAAAAAAACAAGGGGGTTCTACTGGAGGGTGTCGCCGATGTGGATGGCTTTCTCAGCGTGGAGGTCATAGGCAAGGCCGTTAAAGTACTATCCAAACGTGATATCGTGGTACAGGTTGAAGAACATAAAGTCGCGGAACCCGTTAGGATCACCGTGCAGATCGCGGGCACACAGACACCCCTGATAGGTATCCAGGCGCCCCCGGTGGCTGAAAAAGCTCCCAGCAACATGATCGAAGATCAACCAACGCAACGTCCGCGTAACCCCACCATCGTAAAAGGACAGCCCGTCACCCGGGTAATAAATAATGCTCCGGCAGACAAGCTGCCATCAGGCAATATACCCGCAGGAAAAAATACATTCCGGCCGCCCATGGTACTCCCGGTAAAGAAGGGGAATCCGCCTGCGCAAAAAAGAAGTTTTCCGCTGCTGATCCTGCCCCTGTATTACAGGAAACAGCGGCTGGAGGTGGAAACAGAGGAAGAAGAAGAGCCGAACCCCGCGGGCAAGCGACCCGCGAGAGGACTCAAAGCACTCATCGACCCCTGGCTGAAATTTGTCAGCGCTTCGATGGAAACCATGGACGATGCCGATGAGGGGGAAGGAGGCTATGGCATTAACGAAGGTGAATGCGATGACGGCTGTGCCCAGGGTGGGGAAGACCCGGGGGGCGAAGATCCTGGTACAGAGACGGGTACCCAGCCGGGCGAATGCGATGACGGCTGCGCGCAGGGCGGTGAAGACCCAGGTGGAGAAGATCCCGGAGGCGAGGACCCGGGCGGACAAGACCCTGGTGGCGAGGATCCCGGAGGCGAAGACCCCGGCGGAGAGGATCCAGGAGGTGAGGACCCGGGAGGAGAAGACCCCGGTGGTGAAGACCCGGGAGGTGAAGACCCGGGAGGAGAAGACCCTGGCGGCGAAGGACCCGGTGGGAGTTGGGGCGAAGACGGTTGGGACGACGGCGGTTTGGACGATGGCGGAATGGACGACGGTACAGGAGATGATGGCAGCGACGGGGGCGGCGATCCTCCTTACACCCCTATCACTTTGGCCAGGTTGAGAGAGCTAGCCAAGAGTTCGCCAGGTGTCATAGGTAACCTGGAAGCGCTTGCAGGCATCACAGACAGTAACTTTGCTTCCAAAGTTAGGATGGTCACCACCATAAACCAGACGCCCACTGCTGTTAATTGGCACATTGAAATAAACCAGGATCAGACCGAGGCGCAGGCGCTCCAGGCATATGCCCACGAGTTGAACAATGCAGCCCACATGACTGATGTGGTAGATCTCGCGCACAAAGCGCATGACAAGACCATTACAGCTACCCAGTTTGCCGATGCCATGCTGGATATAGAGACGCTGGGAATAATTGCCCAGGTATATGTGGCGGTAGACCAGGGGCTCCCCAATGTCAATTCCCAGGAGGTGGTGGATATTGTTGTTAAATTTATCGATCACCAGATCACTGAAAACGATATGGTTGCGCAAATAAGGGCAATAACAAAGGTCAAGGGTAAAGACGATAATAACAATCCGATTTATCAGTCGTATATTGATCTATACAACAGTTTATAGCATGAAGAGACATATATGGTGCCTGGTAGTAGTGTGCTGCGCAGTACTTCACTCGGATGGACAGTCCCGATCGATTGACTCATTCCTGAATACCCTCGACAATGCCAGGCTCAATTTTTTAGTCCTGCATTTGCTTCACCCGCCCGCGCCTGCCGTAGAGCAAGGGCCCAGGAATAGGGTGTCCGTTTATTCTTTCAATGTGGATTCCGCAGTCGCAATATTTAACAAGGACACTCTTGTCAGGAGGTTGCTGGGCCTTTTGTACAATGACGGAAAAGACTGGTACGCCAATGTTCTGTTGTACCAGCTTACAGGAAGAGATGCTTTGAAACTGGAAGGAATGAAGAGGAATGCCTGGGAAAAAGAATACAAAAAAACTGACCTGGACTATTGGGAGGCATACAGAAGAAGATTGAATTGAATGTCCATATCCATACCGACATGTCCTCCGCATCCGCTACCGTCCCTTTGCAGGACCTATATCTCCTGCTGACGTGCAACTGGCGCTTCGACGGGCCGCAGACCGGGATCCCGTGCGAAATGGTGACAAAGATCTATGATGATTATGGCGATCTCCGCGTCGCACCGGGCCAGCAACATGACCCGTTGCAGTTCTGTTGTGTTGCTCCAACAGCCGGAGATGAGCTGGAGTACGTGCTACAGGTGATCTCGATATTCAACCAGACCCGGAAATTTTCTCTTTCCGTTCTCAGCCGCAACGTTGGCGCACACATCTTACAGGAATGCGCCAACGATAACACCAGCATGCTGCCTGCCCGAATATCCTCCATTAATTGTGACGTCATCATCACCTATGGCCCCGGCGCCCTGCATTTTATTCGGCAGCAGACACCCGTGATCATTCTTGGACCTTATGGATTCGGCGGCCTGGTGACTTCCGCCAACTTTCCCTGGTTCCTGGAAAATGGTTTTATGGGAAGGCCGGGTGGAACGCATGGCGAGCCGGTGCCCGCATCCGTCGTATTGGATGAATTAATGGCTTGCAAAGAGAATAAGGAATTGCTTACTCCGTCCGGTGAATTGACCGCACTGGCAAGAGCCCTTCCAAACAGGCCGCTGTCGGATTCCCGTTATTACACACAACAGGCATGTACATTGCATGCACAATTGCTTGATCCCGGTCGGAGGGGAGACTTAACGCCGGTGGTCGCTTCCAATATTGAATTGATCCCCCAGGGCGGCAATATATACATCCGGCGCTCGAAGGTCCACACCACATTGGCTGTCCTGCAAAAAAAAGATCATGTTTTTTTCCAGCAGATGGATGGCCGCAGGACCTGCGCTGAATTGATGGTCATGACATCCCTGGATCAGGATGCTTTCTGGACCTATCTGTATGCCCTCTGGGAAAAAAAGATCATCCTGTTCGATGCAGTTCAGATACCGTAAAAATATCGCCCATTTCCTGGATACCAGCATTATCATCCCGATCGGCCATGACTGGCAGGCTTTTGAAACAGCCCTTCGGGTCAACCAGCGCTATCTAAGACGCAACGGGCTGGAATGTATCCTTGCATTAGCAGATCACCGCATGAAGTCCCTGGCGATGACCATCCCGGAAAAATATCCCGGCATCAACTGGAAAATAGTGAACGCCGGCAGTAGGATGGTACAACACGCATCCTTTACATATCTACTCTTGCTGCCGGATACGGTCGAATGGCAATCTGACGTGGCTTACCAGCTCAGGTACATCGCCTGGCACTACCAGGATTTTTTCGCAGTGACGACAGGCCCGGATCATGCTTGTACAGGCATCCTGGTGCATCGAAAGGCATTGACGGACATCGGAGGGGGCTGCGACAAGGGAGAAAGGCGGTCATGGCTGGATAGCACCAATGCACAGCTGCAGGCCGCAGGTATCAGGCAAATGCTAGTGCCGGAGGCCCTCACCTCCCCCATCCGTGACACATTATGCGCACCAGCCCCGCCCCCGGCAGCCGGACCCGACGATAATGAGCCCTTCTTCGATTGGCGGAAGGACGGACAAAAAAACAATATCACCCGCCTGTTGTCCGGGTTTGAAGAATACGCACGCTGCGATGGGGAACACGCACGAAAACATCACAGGCTGATCTGCCTGATCCAGGTGAGAAACGAGTCCAGGCATATTCCGGAGGTCTTGCAGCACCTGGAGCAACACTGCGACGGCATCATCTTACTGGACGATGGCAGCACCGACGACTCATACAAAAAAGCCGTCTCAGAAAAGCTTTTGCTGAAGGTCCGGAAGCGATACAAAGGCCACTTTGATGACCTGGAGAACAGGAATCTTTTACTGCAGCTCGGCGCCCTGTTCAAAACAGAATGGTTCTTTTTCGCCGACGCGGATGAAAGGTTCGATACCCGCTCCGCCAGCCTCATTGACATCTGCCAAAAACAGGACATCGATACGGTCTCTTTCGCGATGGTCCATTTGTGGGATCATCCCGGCAAATACAGGACAGACTTGCCGGAAGGAAAGAAAGGATTGTTCCGGCGATACCGCATGTTTAGGAATTACGGCTATATGCAGATCGAAAGCAGAAGAGAGATACATTTCGCGGCCACACCTTATATAAGACGCCGCTACGATGCTGCCGTGCTGGTATTGCATGCCGGCATGATGGATGCAGCAGTAAGGCGGCGCAAATATGAGTATTATAAAAAGGTGGATGAAGAAGGGAAAAAACAGGGCTATCGGTACGACTTCCTCCTGTCCGGGGACGCGGAATTAGGGAATGTCCGGGAGATAGCTGTCAATCCCTGATGAGATCTATTCGGCCAAGCTGATTGGCAAAAACGATACTATCCCCAATCCCGGAATATACATCTTCAGTGATCAGCTTCTTCGTCAGCATGACCATAGCGAATTGTTGGATATGCTTTGACAAATTCACGCGTAAAGTTGCTGACTGTAAGGTCAGCGCTTCCAGGAAATGTTTGGGCCTTGGAATAATATAGGTTAGGACCAGGCTTTCGGTCAATGATAATTGCGATGGCAGTTTCGAAAAATAAAACGCGCTGGCTGCCTGTACACCATATAAGCCCGGGCCCCATTCGATAATATTCAGGTATATTTCTAAAATTCTTTTTTTCGGCACCTGGCAGATCTCTTCAATGATCCAGGCAATGATCATTTCCTCTAGTTTCCTGGAAAGGGTCCTTCCATGATGCAGGTATAAGTTCCTCGCCAATTGCATCGTGATCGTACTTCCTCCCCGAACGATCTTTCTTTCCAGCAGGTTATCCGCCAGCGACTTGCCAAATGCATAGGAGTCGATACCCCGATGGGTATAGAATCGTGGATCTTCCGTGCAGACCACGGCCTCCACCATCAGGGACGAGATAAGGGAAAGCGCCGTGAAGTCATGATCCGTCGGGTCAATGACAATTTCCCTTATGATCTTCTCCCTTTCATGCACAGTATGCACAAAGGGGCCTTTTAAATAATCAAAGAGATCACCGGCATCCGCCGGGGACCCGGGCTTATTCTCAAATTCAACAATGAATTTATGCTTGTAAGGTTTTTCCAGCGTCATAGCAAACATCGTTTGTAATGACAAGGTTCCGCCTGCCCGGGTCCGGTAGATCTGCGGCGTACTAAGGAATGGCAGGGAACGCAGGATCGCATCCGGGGCAACCTCCCTGACGGCAATGGCCCATTTAATGGCTTTTTCCCCCTTCATCGTGGATTGAAGGAAATACAGGAATGGGATCTCGTTGAAATTCCCATGAGAGGCTTCCGTAATGCGGAATTCATCGGTAGAATATTCAATATGGCTATCCGACCGGAGAAGCGCTACAGAGAAAGGCTGCTTATCATGCCCTTCCTGCCGCCAGCAACAGCCGGTCAGATGACATCCCAGGCGGATAAAGCGGATCTTCCCCAGCCTTTTCCGATGACTGAAGAGAAAGGTCGCAGACTGGCAGGATAATACAGGGACTTTATTCCAATAAAGAGAGAAATTTTCGACTTGTATCTGCCCCGGAAGATACCTGGCCGTTCTGGAAAGCAGGGTAATACATCGCCGGAGAAAGGATTCCAGATAGCCGGCTGACCGGGAAGACTTTACAGGAAGGTCCGGCCTTTCCGGAGAAGTACCTGGCTTATCATGAATAAGGATATCCAGATCAATGACTTTCACCGACAGCACCGGCCTGTTCCTAAAAAAAATATTTTTAAAGTTGCAAATGATGCCGATCGACCCTGCCTGAACATTCATTCCAGTCCCGGGAATGGACCCGGGGCGTAGCAGAAATTTCTTCAATAATAGGAGGAAGGCCCATTTGATCATGCGCTTAAATGTATGAAAGAAAGGCCAATTTGTGACCCAAAATGCGGGGGATGATGATCGGCCGGAATGAAAAGATCCTGGAGGATCAAAGGGTCCTCCCAAAATGGTAATTGAGATGAATGTTTAGCCAAGAACTGGCTAACCGCCCGATTAAAATAGACGTAATTTTAGATCTTATCTAATGTATGATGCAAACACGCGACGATAATTTCTCCAGGCGCAACTGGCTAAAAACAATTACAAGGGCTTCCGTCGGCACGGGTATCGTAGCCGCCACGCCCGCATTGTTACATGCACAAACCGCCAATAACCCCAAAGCCGATCCTCTGTTGGGCGCCCGCATTTACAACATCCTCGATTATGGCGCCAAAGGCGATGGCGTGACCCTTGCTACCAGGGCCTTGCAGGACGCAATCGATGCCTGCAATAAAGACCAGGGCGGCACGGTGCTGGTACCAGCCGGGGTATTTGTCATCGGCACGGTCGAGCTGAAAAGCAATGTCACCCTGCACATAAGCCCGCAGGGTAAATTATTAGGCAGCGCAGATGGGAAGCAATACTACGCAGCCGAAGCCATCCCGCTGACGGGCGATACGACATTGAATGACGGCAATGTAGGCCTATTATTTGCCGTAAAGGCAGAGAACATCCGCATCGAAGGCCCCGGCACCATTGACGGACAGGGAGGGCAGTTCCGCAGTCCTGTAAAAGGCCAGCCGTCGCCGGCGGGCATCAGCGGCAACCACCGCCCCTATCATTTGCTTTTTTACCAGTGCCAGAACCTCATCGTGAATGATATTTTTCTGAAGGACTGTGCCTACCATTCCGTACGTATTATTCAAAGCAGTTATGTAAAGCTCGACGGGATCCATATCCATGGTCGGGTGATCAACAATAACGATGGCTTTCATTTCATCAGCTGCCAATATGTACATGTGATCAACTGCGATGTACAATCGCAGGACGATGCCTGCGCACTGTTCGGCAGCTGCAAATTCATTACCATCACCAATTGCACGTTCAGCACGCGCTGGTCGGTTTTCCGCTTTGGCGGCGGCGTAGCTGAAAATATCAGCATCTCCAATTGTATCATTTTCGAAGCCTACGGCTGCCCTATAAAAATGCGATGCGAACGCCACTCGCGGATGGAAAATATTTCATTCTCCAACCTGGTGATGCATAAGGTCACCGGTCCGATATCCATCGGCATGGGCTCGGTAGACAATCCGGGAACAGCCCGTAATATCTCTTTCAATGGCATTCACGCCAACGTGGTTGTTCCGGTGCAGCTTGCCGATGCCACATTTACCAGCAGGTACAATCCAGGCGAGATCAAATCATGTATAGCCGTAAATGGCGCCGAAGGTTTCATCCTCGAGAACATCAGCTTCAACGATGTTCATATTACTTTTGCAGGAGGGGGTACAGCAGAGGACGCCGCCGTACGGGATGTACCTAAAAATGCAGGCGAGTATTATGCCGATGGGGTCTTCCCGGCCTATGGATTATACGCCCGCAATGTCAAAGGCCTTACTTTGAATAATGTAAGGTTTGAAGTGGCCACACCAGAATTAAGGCCCGCACTGGTTTTTGACCAGGTGACAGACGCAGCCATAAATGGCCTGAGCGCCCAGGGTAATAAAGATGCCGAGTCAGTGCTGCGGATGATCGATGCGCAGGATGTGTTGCTAACCGCAACACGCGTCCTTAGCCCTGCCAGTGTTTTTATGCGTGTAGAAGGTGCGGCCAGCAGCAATATTAAAATTGACGGCGGTGATATTTCAAAAGCCGGCGCTCCTATATCTTTTGCGGCGGGCGCCACTAAAAAGGCGGTGAAGTTGCGCGATTAGACCGACCCTTCAAAAGCAGCTATACTTTTGCGGAAGACCACACTGCCTTTTTCGGGCTGATCTTTGGGCGTGAGTTCATAATCAACTTCATCGGCAGCGAGGTCGCGTATGGTCTGGGGTTCAAATATCCGCAGCATTTTACGCGATTGTTTAAGCAAAAAGTGGGCGTGGCCCCTAATGAATATCGACGCCTGAACTAAAATAACCTTTCAGCTGGCGAAGAGATCATCAAAGCCCCCTCTCATCTTCAATAAGTATTTCAAAGATCGCTTGCTGGTGGCCTGGCTTACCACCGCCGATGTCGTAGCTTTTGCTGAGGCGAAAGGTTTGCTCAGCCACTTTGTCCAGCAGTTGCCGCCAGGGCAGGTATTGGCCTTCTTCTGGTTTACGTGAAAGTACAGTAGACAACGCACGGGTGAAGTAATGGGTGAATATGCTGCCGAATTTTGGATCGGTGATCGCAAACTGCCCGCGTTGAGAGGCGGACACGAGTATGGAGACAGTATGCTGTTCATCCGTAAAAAGTTTCTTTGTCATTTTCTTGTTCACGGGAGGCATCAGGTCTGACGTAATATCCATTTCCACATGACTTTCCTTGCCGCGTTTATATGGAACGTTGCTATTACAACAATCGGCTATTGCAATATTGACCCGCCCTCCCCGGAGCCGCATGAGTTGCAGAATGACCGCCAGGTTCTCCGTGTACTTGTTAATAAAGTCGATATTGTTATACTTTTTTTTGTTGTTGTACGCACGCAGGTCAATCTGCGGATATTTACGGCGGGCGTCTTTATCGTAACGAAAGCCATGCCCTGAATAATAAAATATGGTTACATCATTATTAAAAGGTTCGATGCAATCGATGGCTCGCAAAAGGTTTTGACGATTATAATTGTTGCCGGATATCTCAATTTCGCAATAACCCACATCAGCATGTTTGCTGATATGCTTGAACACCTTCCTGATCGATCTTACGTCTTTCGCACAACCTTTGGCAATTTCAGGATCATGTGTATTGGCCAGAATGAGGAGAATGAGCCTGGGACGGACACCGGATTTGTCTTTATTCAACAATTTCCTGAACTTGTCCAAACGCAAGGTAAATGGTGACGTTGTATCTGCAGGCATCTTTGGCAATACACTAATATATAATAAAACTAGCATGAATGAGCCGTAACTTTACAAAATAATGTAATTTGTATGGGTATGGCCCGGTATCTTTTACTTTTAATACTTGTTGCTTACTGCGGCTCTTTACAGGCACAATCTTCCAAAATAGACAGCCTGCGGGATCTATTGCGAACGGCAAAACAGGATAGCGATCGGGTAACCCTGCTTTGGAAACTGGCCGAGCAGTACCAGTTTTTCAAACCCGACACCACTTTGCAACTGGCGCAGCAGTCCTTGTTACTCGCAAAGCACATCGGGTATAAGGAAGGAGAAAGCCGGTCGCTGGGTGCCATGGCAGCCGGGCAGTACCTGTTGGGCAACTATTCAAGTGCGCTCAATAATTATATGAACAAGCTACAGCTTGAAGAGCGGCGGAATAGCATTCGCAATTATGCCAGTGCGCTCAACAACATAGGCCTCATGTACATTTTGCTGGCAGATTATCCCCATGCGCTGAACTATTTATATAGGGCCGACTCCACGGTACAGGTAGCCGGAGGGGAAGCAAAGAACGAGCTGGAGAACAGGATATTGATCAACCTTGGCGAAACCTACTACAGGATGAAACGTTCCGACTCTGCAAACTATTATTTTTCCAAAGCCCTGAATGTGGGAATTAGTAAACGAGACGGCTTTTACCAGGGGGCGGCATTGCTCGGGCTTGGCAACGTAGAATCGGCAGAGAGAAATGACAGCACGGCCATGCGCAACTACCGTAAGGCGTTGCAGTTTTTGAACGACGGAACCAATAATGATATGTTTTGTGAAACAGCGCAGGGCCTGGCCAACGTATTTCAAAATACAGGACAGCCCGATTCGGCGCTGCATTATGCCAGGCAGGCATTTACTATAGGTCGCAACGATGGCTTTCTTAGCAGGGAACTGGATGCAGCTGGTTTTCTTAGTCTTTTTTATAAAAAAGCAAAAAAGTTCGATAGCGCATTTGCTTACATGGAACAGGCGGTAGTATTACAGGACTCATTAAAAGGCCAGGCCAAGACAAGGGAAGCGATGATCATCAGCAGTAATGAACAGCTGCGACAGGCCGAGCTGGCTGAGCAAAAACAACGGGAAAAGGAAGCAAGGTTGCAGCAACTGCAAATACTTGCCATTTGTATTTTCATACCAGCTTTTTTTATGCTTACCATTGCGATCAGCCGGGTACGGATAAAAAAAGGCATTGTGCGCTTTATGGGCGTGGTTTCGCTGCTCTTGCTCTTTGAATTTTTAGTATTACTGCTTCATCCGTTTATAGGCGAGTTAATGCATCATAATAAGGTCCTGGAATTACTCATACTGGTTGTAATTGGCGCGGGATTGGTTCCTTTACACCATAAATTGGAGCATATTTTAATAGTAAGGCTTACCAGGCCCCATCCGGTTAAACAGCCTGCTTTTCATGAAGACCAAAGCAGTAACCCGGAAGTGGTCGCAGCCGGTGACACTACTCAAAAAAGAGCTGCTTCTGCCCAGGATAGTACGGCAGCAGACGAGATGGTTGCAGATCTCTAGTGTTTGGTACTTGGAATGACGGGTTTAATACCGCCTTTTTTCAACGGCTTCTTCTTCGGAGCAGCTTTTTTCTTGACTGCTTTCTTTTTCACCGCTGTTTTTTTTGTGGGCATAAATAATGTTTAATACTAATATACCGATTTATTAGCACAAAAGAAGTTATCTGCTTTCTATTGTTTTTATGCTGTTATAACATATCATTTTGTTTCGATAGGCAGCCGGATAGACAGCGCATGATGAAATATGTTCAAAGGGTCCCATTTACCTTTCACCTGTTGCAATCGGGCATAATTGCTATTATAATACAGGTCATGCCAGGGCACGCCGGACCTGTTCCATTGCGGATCAGCAAGATCCGTATCAGGATGATTGATCATGCTGCCGGCGGTCTGTTCATTGGGAATGGGCGCACCACCTGAGCTTTTAAAGAGGTCATGATAAAAGTTTCGAAGCCAGGCCAAACTGGTTTTTTCGCCTTCAGCGTTGCCCCAACCTGTATTGCAGGCGACATCGAGGATACAATCTCTCTGTGCCGAGGCAGTAGCGTCCGGCGCCACCGTATTCACCAGGCCGCCATAAGTTGCCATACCCAGGCCCCCGCCTACCGGTTCATTTATATTCAGATATTTATAAGCTGTTGCAACCTGCTCATCGGTAAAAGGCTTTCGAAAGAGCGCATCCTTTATTTTAGCTTGTACCTTATCAAAGCCGGGCTGGAACAATTCGGGGAAAGGATTGAGTGCAAAGCGCAGCCAGGGACTTTCTTCGATCTGGGGAGCATTGGTTAGCCCTGTGGAACTTGTTATGGCATGCAGGTGCTCCATGATAGACTGAGTAGCCTTTGCCCCGGCAGTACAGACGCCTTTTATTTCTAACTTGCCTAAGTTCCGGTGATTAAGGAAAAGTAAGCTGAAAAGTTGTTTGTAAGGAGAAGCAGGCCCGCTATGCTGCATCGCCCATTCACCGAAATTATGCACCAGGCGGGAAAATATCGGTTCAGTTATGTCATTCCAGTCCCATGATGCCCGAAAGGTGGTTATCATTGCCGGCGCTTTTGGTAAAGCAACAGTCGGGTCAGAACCAACTACACCGGGCGACCGAAGCCAGTAACGGGTGACAATACCAAAATTTCCGCCGCCGCCGCCCGTATGCGCCCACCAAAGCTCACGGTTAGGATCATTCTCCTCCCTTGTAGCTATAATGCTATAGACTTTGCCGGATGGATCTACTGCCACCAGTTCTATGCCATAAAGATGGTCTGCCGCCAGCCCGTGCTCCCGACAAAGGAAGCCAAAAGCACCGCCTAATATATGGCCGCCAGCACCTATGTCGGGATGTTCTCCTGCCGGAAGAACTACTCCCCAGCCCAGGAACAGCCTGCGGTACATTTCACCAACGGTAGCGCCTGCTTCCACGGCAAAGGCTGACCGTTCATGGTCATAGTAAATATTTGCCATCAGCGACATATCGATGAGCACCTGGACGGTTGGGTCTGCAACGAAACCTTCGAGGCAGTGACCACCGCTGCGCACAACTAATCTCCGTTTGCTGGCTACCGCATCCTGTACGGCATCTATTACATCTTTTGTGGATTCCGGCAGCCGGATGTATTCGGGTTTCGCTGTAAAGCGTTTATTGAACCGTTTTTCTGCAAGATCATTATACCGGACATCGCCTGCAATGATTTTTTCCATATAGCTTTTGAACTTTTATGTAACAATTAAAATGCCATTTTGTCGCCAACCACGGCTAGTGCTATTGAGCAGCGAGGAAGGCATTAAGGATCCCGACAAAAGCTTCCGGCTCTTTACTGTTTTTATGTGCAAATAGGGCTTCGCCAAAATATTCGCCATGATGCCCCGGCAAAATTGCCAAACGGCCATGAGGCAAAAGGCGTGACATGGCCACCGCATGTTCAGGTAGTGGAAGGTCCTGGTCTCCAATTACAACAAGCACAGGGGCCTGAATGGACCTGATATCCTCATCCGTCCAATCCTTAAAATGCTTCATCCGTTGCACATCTTTATTAAACATATTCATCAGCGCCGCCTGATCATTTATTTTGAGGTATTCATCTTTGTAGATCTGCGGCATATCGCTGAATTTTGGATCATCGAATCCTTTCCAGAACCAGGCGGGGACACCCTCTCTTTTGTAAAACGCCGATGCGATAACCAACTTGTTAACTTTTTGAGGGTACTTTATCCCAATCTCGAGAGCGGTATGGCCACCATTGCTAAATCCGAATATATCTGCTTTAGATATATGGAGTTGCTGTAGCAGTTCCACAACGTCAGCGGCATCCTGTTCAAATGTTTCCGGAGCATTCCTGTCACCGGTGTGGCCGTGTGCCTGCAGTTCTATAGCAATAACCTCATGTGTTTGGGCCAGTTCAGGCAGTATCCGGCTAAAAGAAGTAGAAATAGTCGAGCCGCCGCCATGTAAAAGGACCAAAGGGCTGCCGTTGCCATGAATTTCATAATACATTTTAATGTCGTTTACATTGGCATACCGGCCTGTTTGGGCCTGCGCTGTTGCAGTTGCACTGAGAATTATCAGGCTAAAAAGCATGATCTTCATAGCTTTCATAATCGTTATTTTTTGAAATTTTATTTTTTGGGGGATAATCCGGCCAGGTAGGTTTCCAGTTTTTCGACATTCTGTTTTTGACCTTCAATTACCTTATGCGCCTTAGCAACTTCGATGAATTGTTCACGGGATTCAAAAAGCATATGCCAGGTAATCAACGTTTGGTCACCCTGCTCTTCAAATTCAATGGTAGCAACTAATTTAGGATACGAGACATGCTCGTAAACAATCCTTTTATACAGCGTTACTTCTCTGAATATGCTTTTATTTATGTAATCTTTTCCATCCGGGCCGTGCATTACCAGGTTCCATTCGCCTCCCACCCGCATATCCATCGTTGATATCGTGTTGGTAAATCCGGTAGGCCCCCACCAGTTAGCAATATGGTCGGGCTGGGTCCATACCTCCCAAACCAAGGCAACCGGAGCGTTCAACGTTCTCGATAGAAAGATCTCCCTATCCCTGGTGTCATTTGTGTTTTTCATCTCTTTGTTTTTTTAATTGTTCAATATATTTTTCCAGCTTGTCCAGCTTACTTTCCCAGTGCTGCCTGTATTGATCAACCCAAATCGAGACTTCGCTAAGCTGATCTAACCGGGCTTCGCAAAACCTGTCACGACCATGCTGCTTAACAGCTATAAGACCACAATCAATTAAGATCTGGATATGCAGTGATACCGCCTGCCGGCTCATATCAAATTTTTCGGCAATAGTGTTTACATTGAGTGCCTGGGAAGCAATCATATTGATTATTTCTCTCCGGGTTGGGTCGGCAATTGCCTGGAATACGTCACGTCTGGCTTTCATAAATATGCAAGTAAGTGCTTGCAAATATACATGCAAGTATTCACTTGCGCAAATATTTTTAGAGAATTTTTATTGAAAAGCAACTTAGATGGACATCATCAGCGACTAATCTTCTTTCACCACTTTAATATCCCGGAAAAATGCATCCGTACCTCCATCCACGAAAAGACCTACAGCACCGCTGTTGGCTGCGCCCAGCTTCAGGTCGTTCACGATTAGCACCGGCTGCGGGTTATCGTTCAGGTAAAGTTTGGCCTGCGCATTCTTTACTACGATCTTCATCCTGATCCATTCATTCAGTCCCATGTCGGCATAGGATTCATATTTTCCCTCTGCTTCTTTCCGCAGCCTATCGAATTTATAGTCAGGATAGGAAAAATATTGCGTGGAATGGTTCCTGCGCAGCTGGTCCTCCGCCCTTCCGTTGGTGGGCCTGAGGTAAAAGGATTCAAACCTGCTGTTGTCTTTATTGATCCTGAATGCCAGACCGATAAAGCCCCTTGCATTAATATCTGCAGTGGGCAGCAGCCGGCTCAACAGCATTACTTCAATCGTGCCGTTGCTAAAATCATCGGTGTTATTCAGTCGCACGAATGTGGGCAGATCGGCTCCTTTTGTGGCGGTGTCTCTTGCTACCCTCACCGCTTCCTTGCCATCGATGTTTGCAATCGACATATTCACCTGCACCGGTTCCAGACCATAGTTTTCGAAACGCCTGCCCTGGGCAAATAACCCAAAGGAAGAGGACAATAACAATATACTCATGATCGCGCCACGCAGCAGGGGAAAGGTTGATGACAACATAATGATCGTTTTGAATGGTATAATAATGTTTTTTATTCAGCCCTGAGACTATTGGCGGGATTGGCGATTGCTGATCGTACCGTCCGGAACCCAATCACCAACATTGCAATGATCAGTGACAGCAAGCCTGCCGATGCAAATATCCACCAGCTGAGATCAACACGGTAAGCGAAATCCTGCAGCCAGAGGTGCATGATATACCAGGCAACAGGTGAAGCGATGATGAATGCGAACAGCAGCAGTTTGATAAAATCCTTCGATAGCAGTAATATGACACCTGCTACGGAAGCGCCCAGTACTTTTCGTACCCCAATCTCTTTGGTGCGCTGGATAGTGGTAAGAAGCGATAGACCTGACAATCCCAGGCAGGCAATCAGTATGGCCAGCGCCGCAAACAGGCCAAACACTTTACCGAAAAGGTAATCGTTGCTGTATTGCCTGTTGAACTTTTCATCGAGGAAATAGTAGTCAAAAACATTCCCGGGGAAATAGCTGGCATATGCTTTCTTTATGGCTTCAAGGGTTGCGGGTAATTGCTGCGGATCTACTTTTACGGAGAACTGGCTGTACTGCCCCCGCAGGGTAGGCAGGAGCAACACCGGCTCTATCCCGCTTTTCAATGATTTCTGGTGAAAGTCAGCTACAACACCAATGATATCCCATGTACGGTTAAATGCCGATATAGATCTGCCGACCGCTTCCTGCGGTGATTGAAAAGCCAGTTGCCGTAGAGCGGTTTCATTGATGATCAGCGTATGCACTTTTGCCGGGTCATTGTTGTAATCCAATGGAGAAAAATTCCTCCCTGCCAGGAGTTTCATCTGGTACAGGTTGATGAAACGCGCGTCCACACCCATGTTTGTCATGGTACCCTGGTAATTCATAGCAATATCCACCCTGTTCACATTATTGACCTTGTCCAATTCATTGCCCGGTATCCGACCGGAAACAGCGGCACCTTTCACATGCGCAAGCTGTTGCACAGTATTGATAAATCCGTCCGCATTGGTCATGAATGACGCACCCTGATTACTGAGTACCGGTTTACGCAAGATCAGCATCTGCTCCATATTATATCCAAGCGATTGCCCGGTCATGAACCGGAGCTGTCTGTATACAACAAAAGAGCCGATGATGAGAAGTATGCTGATGGCAAATTGCGCAGTAACCAGGCTTTTCCTGAGAAATACACCGGAAACCGATCGCGCAAATTTTCCTCTCAATACTTTCAGGGGTTTGTAGGCAGAAAGGACAAATGCAGGATAAAAACCGGAGAAGAAAATGCCCGCCACCGAAAACAGCACAAATAGTATGGTAACGCCACTATCTGCGGCTTGTTTTGAGAACAGCATGTCGATAGAAAGCTCGCGGTTCACCAGCCGGTTAAATCCATTCTGTAGCAACCATGTAAGTAGGATCGCTATGACGATCGCAATTATGTTTACCAACAGTGCTTCGGTCAGGAACTGTTTGATCAGTTGCAGCCTGGATGCACCTGTCACTTTCCGTATACCCACTTCTTTTGCCCTTTCCAGCGACCTGGCAGTAGATAAATTGATATAGTTCATCCAGGCCAGCACCAGAATGATCAATGCGATCACCAGCAGGCTCCATACGATACGGTAATTGCCTGTTCTGCCGATCTCATATTCAAAATCGGAATAGAGATAGGCTTTTCGTAAAGGTTGCAGGTAAAATACATCTCTTACACCGGAGGCCGCAGCTTTTGCAAAGTATTTTGTGTTCAGGGCTGCAAATTTCCGCTCGACTGTTTCATGATCGGCGCCTGCTTTCAACTGAACGTATTGCCAGAATGAAGGTTGTGTAAAATCATAATCGGCCACTCCAAACTGGTTATTGCCGTTCTTGCTATAGAGCGAAACATACGATATCAGGAGGTCGAAGTGCAACTGTGAATTACCGGGTACGTCTTTGCTGACACCTGTTATTTTGTAAGGAATGGAATCCGTATCGAATACCAGCATTTGCCCAAGCAAAGATTGCGGATCTTTCACCCCCAGCTGGTCCCGTGCCATTTTTTCCGAAACAATGATACTGTTGGGCTCCTGTAAAGCACTTTGCCTGTCGCCTGCAAGCAGCGTGTAAGTAAACATTGAGAGGAAAGAGGTATCCACTGCAATGGCGCGCTGGTCAGCTATTTTTTTATCCGACCATGAAATAACCTCAACCCTGTAAGGCGTCACACGGCAGTACGCCTCTACTTCAGGTATGTCCTGTTTCATGGCCTTACCAATTCCGGAATAAGTCATTGTGCTGTGCTGCACCAGTGAACCTTGCTGGTAGCGGTCGTTCACCACCCTGAACAGGTTATCCAGTTTTGTATGCCAACGGTCAACACCCAGTTCTGCATTTACATACTGGATGATCAGGATACAGGCGCACAACCCGATGGAAAGTCCCGCAATAGAGATAAATGAAAAGAATTTGTGTTTGACCAGATTTCTCGAGCCAACTTTTAAATAATTGCGGAACATACCACAGGAATTAGTTGGTTTAGCCAGCCTCAACGGTTTTATAAATCCCAGCCTTAAATGACGGATAACATTCCAGGTGAATTGTCGCCTAGCTTTGCCCGGCGATTGCTGATACTGGCGATTAAACAGTTCAACGATATCACCTTCAATCTCATCAAGGTAATCTTCGCGACAAAACCAGCGAAGGAACTTTAATGGTCCTTTTGGGGGATCGGGCCTCATCAGCTAAAGGAGATTTTAGGAATTTGATGATAGATACTGGTGCGAAGCTCGTATTGATTATCGAGTACCCGTTTGCCCAGGGCGGTGATCACGTAAAACTTCTTTCGCCTTCCACCACGATCCTCTGTAATGCCGCCAAACCTTGAATTAACAAAGCCCTTTTCCTCGAGGCGCTTTAATGCAACATGAATAGCGCTGATGTTTACTGTCTTTGGTAATTTTTCTTCGAGATTTTTATGAATGCTGACGCCGTATGCTTCATCATGCAGCGCAGCTACCATAAGAAGCACGAGTTCTTCGAATTCACCCAGGGAATGATGTTTCATCGTGGATTTGCTTAACAAAAGTAAAAATAATGTATTAAATTCACATTTGTTAAGTAAATATATTATAAGAACCACTGATCTTTGGATCAGAGTAGATGTTCAAACTAAAAAAGCAGCTACATGCTATTTATATGCTATCGCAGCACTGGTGGGTCCTGCTAAAGGCAACAAAGCTGTTGATTTGAAACCAACTTGCCTGGCCCATTTACTAAAATCAGCAAGGGTATAATCAAACCCTGTTCCTGTTTCTATAAGCATGTTTAAACTCATCAACATACCAAAAACATTTTCTTTCCTCTCATCGTCAATCACACTCTCAATGGCTAAAAATGCGCCACCTTCCGGTAAAGCATCGTATGCCTTTTTCATGAGCATTAGTTTGGTTTCTTCGCCCCAATCGTGTAGAATATTACCCATCGTGATAATATCTGCTTTAGGGAATTGGTCTTTAAAGAAATCACCATTGGCAACTTTAACCCGGTCTTGTAGTTGGAATTTTTGAATTGTTTCATTGGCAATCGGAGCAACTGCAGGTAAATCCCAGGTGAAACAGGAAATGTTTGGATGGTGTTTAGCTACCATCAATGAAAGCAAACCTGCTGATCCCCCAATGTCTACAAGGGATTTGGCCTTTGAAAAATCAAATTTTTGCGCTAAAGCCATAAAGCCACCCATTTGAATACCACTCATCGCATGTATGAATTCCTTTAATCGATCGGTATCTGCATAAAGTTTTTCGAAAAGATTATCCCCTTGCTTCGCCTCGTTTTGCGGATGTCCTGTAAGCAAACCAGATTCCAGATTACCCCAAAAACCATACAACCTGTTATTCAACATTTCGAGCATTCCGCCGATATACGAAGGTTTCTTGTCGTCCAGGAAAAAGTCGGTATTTATGCTGTTTGAATATTTTGCCGTCTCTAAAATACCCTCCCGATTTAAAAATCCCAATGCCGTCAGCGTATCTAAATAGTCAAATACATTCCTGTCGGTACATTTGAAACCAACATCAGATTTAATTTCAGCAGCTGACATTGATTTTCTTTCTGCCAGTAATGTAAAAATTCTAAATTTCACAGCACTCAAAAGAACTTTTGAAGCCCAAAAGCCGGTGCCAATTTGCATGATGCTGGCCGGTGTTGGGTGGTTTTGTTGATTGTCCATCTTGTATTTAATTTTATGTTACTGACTTTGGGCGGCTTTTATCGCCTCGTTTGTGAATGCTATCTGTGGTCTGTTGAAGCTATCATGGTTTGCGGCCGATATTGATAAGGTGCTGCGACTGGTTGGATCTTTAAAGCAAACGATATTATAATAAATCCTTAAGCATGGAAATATACTGATTACATTAGATATATAAGCAAAAGATTTTTTTTGCTTTCCCGGGTGATCATCCTACCTTTTTAGACACATATAATAAACGGCATTTGCAATGACTAAACAAATGGAAGACCCGATCATACGGCTATACCGGGACAGTTTCCCAGACGTCGCGCGGATGATTCGACGGAAAGGCGGGACCCTTGAAGAAGCGAAAGACGCCTTTCATGACGCGCTGCTGATCTATATGGAAAAAGAAAAAGCAGGGCGGCTGCAACTGTATTCATCGCCGAAGGCATACCTGTTGGGTACAGCCAGGATATGTTGGCTGCGTGCGCGGGGGGCAACGGTGACGCTGCCTGAAACATTCGATGCTGCGGAGCCGGAGGATGCGGACATAGAGGAAAGGGAGCAAAGGCTGCAGGTATCTCTTGTCAGAAGCGGGAAGAAATGCATTGAGCTATTGAAGGCATTCTATTATGACCATTGTTCTATGCAGGACATCGCGGCCCGGTTTGGTTTCAATGGCACAAGGTCCGCCACTGTACAAAAGTACAAATGCCTGGAGAAGGTCCGGAGGGAAATAAAAATAAACGAGACTTATGCGCAGTGAACTAAACGAGATTTATTTGATCGACCAGTGGCTGCTTCATCAGCTAAGTGAAGGCGAAGCGCGAAACTTTGAAGCCAGGCTACTGTTGGATGAGGCGTTCGCCGAAAAAGTCGAGGCTCAGCGCATCTGTCACCGGCTGATACGCCACTATGCCCGGAGGCAGGAGCGCTTCCGGCTGGAAGCGATCTACGGGCTACTCCTGGAAGAAGCCGGTTTTGCCCATCAATTGAACACAATTTTTACCTGATATGATCATCCCAACCGTTATTGACAGCGCCACCAGGGGCGCCTACGACATCTACAGTCTGCTGCTGAAGGAGCGCATCGTATATTTAGGAACGGCCATCGAAGAGAACGTCACCAACCTGGTCGTCGCGCAACTGCTCTACCTGGATAGCGAGAATCACAACCCTATCATGCTTTACCTCAACAGCCCGGGCGGCATTGTATATGGTGGCTTTGCAATCTACGACACCATGCGGAAGCTGAAGTCACCAGTGGCCACGGTGGCGATGGGATTCTGCGGCAGCATGAGTACTTTTCTTCTGACCGCGGGTCAGAAAGGACAGCGCTACGCCCTGCCCCATGCCACCATCCATATGCATCCGACAGGCGGGGGTGCGAAAGGATATACAGAGGATGTCCGCATCGCGTACAAAGAGCAGGAGCGGTTGCAAAACCAGATATTTCACCTGATGGGGAAATTTTCCGGCCACAGCCGTGAAGAGATTGAAGAGCTTTTTCGAAGGGACAGGTTTATGAATAGCCTCGAAGCCCGGCAGTTTGGCTTTATTGATGAGGTCTTAGGCGATACCGATGATCTAATCGCAATTGATGAGGTGCAGCAGACGAAAATCCATTTTCACGCGCCAGAGAAAAACAGGGAAAGCATCGGATTTAAGCAACACCCAGCGGCCCCTACTTCCTGATATTCACATAATGGGTCAAAATTGTCAATATCCCATTTTTTAAGAGCTTGGTTTTTCACAAGCAGCATTGTCCCAAAGATTAAACACGAGTGATATTTTGTACCCCGCGTAGAAACTCCTGATCGGAGGGTAAAATATAATGTCAACCATCTTAATGCCCTTGCCAACATATTCAAATGTTCTCCTCGTGAGTTTTGGCCGGAGAAACCTTTGTTGTGTACCAAATGAGACTATTATACTATAGGATCAAAGTATGGGACTTTCGGTAAAACCGATTGTTTTTGCAATTGGAGGGATTTTATTTCCTGAAAACCTCCTTATTTGGACAAACAGAATAACTTTTTTTCTCACAATAAACATGTATCAAAACCTGTATCAAATGAAAAGCACCTACAACAACTACGTCATAAGTGCTTCATTATCCGCTCCCCCAATTTTACCTATATCGAACCAGACAGTGATTGATTTACAATCTTTTAGCGATCTTGTGGGGTATAGTCTGGATCAAAAGAGTAGGTACTTTGGCTAGAATCGCCAGCATCTTTGCTTTGGTAATTGCCTTCCCAAAACGTTGAAGCCGATATTTTGGGGTTGTCTTACTTTTGATAAACGTAAACCTTGACTAAGTACGTAAACAGTTTGTAGATGCTTATGAAATTAGATCATAACACCCTCATGTTGGCTCGAGATGCCCGTAGTTATTACGACGCTTATGAAGTATTGCAAGAAAAGACACGTGATCTGCGTAGAATCCAATCAAACAATATAGAGCAACATCAAAAGAAGTTCAAAGGTCTTGGTGTGCCAATGCCTCTTACAGAACATGATATAGATCTTTCAACGCCAGCGCTTGTGTGTTTGGCTTTTTCAATAGAACTACATGTAAAATTGCTTCTTCATACTTTTGATATAACTGTCAAGGGGCATGATATTGGGACGCTCATGAAGAAATTACCTGAAGATGAAATAGCTTGCATATCAAAACATCCATATTTTCATCCTACGCAGCAAGGCGAAGGGTTTTTTGAGAATATTGAGAAAGCCTCTAATCTATTCATAAGAACTCGATATTATTATGAGAAAATGGGCACTCTTATTTCTAACACCGGGTTTTGTATTACTTTGGCTAAAGTGATTAGAAAGAGAATTGTCGGGCGCGTCGCTTATCTAAGGTATGATTTAGGCGAATTTTCCGAGTGAATGATCTCGATGCCGATATACTCTTGCTATATACCGGAAATAAAAAAGGACTTCTCAAGTTTTGTTTGAAAAGTCCTTTCAGCTCCCCCTGCTGGGGAGGAGCAGATCGTTGATTTTTAGCGAGTTACATACCCTATGGCAACAAAACTGGCAACACAGCCAATTGACGCCTGGTTTAACCCTTTTTTCATATCGAACTTCGTCGCTATCGCGCATAACTGGAAGCGACCATTTTTCAAAAAGCTAACCTTAAAACCCCCGGAAGTACTTCCCCGGTTCGACCGCAAATATACGCTATTACCCAAACTTCACTGTTCGTGGATACTTGTTGAGGATCGCCAATCAACAATAAGCCCAGGCCAGCCGGAAATGATCACTTCAAAACCGCAAAAAGAGCATTGACATAGTCTTGAGGGATTTTTTCCTGCTCCAACCTGTTGCTGCCGGGCCTCGACTTAAGCAGCTCATACAATTCTGCCTCATATTCGGTTAAGAGGCTAAGTGTATCAGCCTTATTTCGCTCTCCGGCAACAGCGAAGTGTTGAAATCGATCGAAGGTTTGTATATCCATCATTACACTCTGGGTTTGTCCATAATAACTTCGGAGCTGATGCAGGATTTGAAATCCATGTTCATCGATGTCTCCCCAGTAAAAAATATTTTTGCTTTCCAGCCACCGGGCATGCCTCAGATGACTCACATTGAAACCTCCACCGCTCCAAATAGCTATTGCAGAGGGCACCGGAGGAAGAGTTAGGAAGTTCATTTTATTTTCTGTAATCACGACACTGTTACAGTCCCATCCCGTCTTTTCAAAATCCGGTAGCCGGATGCTCAGGTCCATTATATTACTATGAATCGCTAATTTTTCGTCCAATATCCTGATTCGGATCAACGGCTCATCCCTTTGAAGAAAATAGCGTTCAGCAAATTTTCTCTGGCCTTTATTACGGATGTGTTGCGGGATGAGGAAATCTAATAGAGAAGAAAGAAGAGAGCTGCTGTCCTCAATAAATTTTGTGTGCACCTGGATGGGTAGCTGACGAACATAGAGATCAGGTCTTGGATTGGCAATAAAGTACTGGCAGATGTGTATAATCCCTTGCCAGTTCACCTCCGGCAAAGTCAATAGCAAAGGATTATCGACAGCCCATGCCTGCAGATGAGGAAGATTGCTTATTAGCAATTCATAATTTCCGATAAATAGCTCCCACTCCTTCTTTTTCCTGGTGAAATGCAGGTAGTCATCGGCTGTTTCAAATACAATGCAGTCCGGAAGGTCATGAGATCCGGTGCGTCGGAAATGTTGCGTAGCAGTTTTCACCAGGTAGCCGGCTCCGGTCTCATTCTTGGACTTACCATACAAAGCAGCGATCTCGCCCTGAAGTAATTCGAACCGGCGGATAAGATCTCCTGACTGCGGCTTGCCGATCCGATCTATTTGTTTAGGGAAAAAGGGTTCACGTAAAATAGAACTTTGTAAAAATGGTTTCCACCATTTTAGCGCTTGTTCCATGATATCTTCAGGACTTATCATAGCTATAAAGATTGTGAACTTGCTTGTCTAATGAGGCTGTCATGCCGCTCTTTCTCTATTTCGTATTCCTCTTTGGTCAAATTGCTGACCTGGGAATTGTTGCCGTCCTTATTGCTGACAAAATGAAAGGAATTGACATGACCTTCTATAATGTGCAGCTTCTGCAGCGGTGTGACAATCAATAGCTGAAGGTTAAGCTTCCTGAAAAGCTCCAGACCGTACCGGGTGCTCTCGTCGCTGCCTCTTCCGAAGGCTTCGTCTATGACCACGAATCGGAAACTGCGGCTTTTGATCTCACCGAATTGCAGACCAAACTGATAGGCCAACGCGCTGGCCAGTATAGTATATGCGAGCTTTTCTTTTTGCCCCCCACTTTTGCCCCCTGATCCTTCGTAGAACTCTTTTTCGGAATCATCTGCCAGATAGCGTTCGCTGGCGTTGAATTCAAACCATTGCCGAACATCCGTCACCGTATTAGTCCATTCTTTGTGTAAATTTTCGGCACTGGCGAACCGGTCTAAAATTTTCTTCACCTGCTCATACTTTTCCTCTGTATATAGCTCAGTATTGCTACTAAAAGAGTGGGTATAACATTTTTTCAATTCCTCCTTGAATAGCCTGACTTCCTTATTAGGAGTGACGTCCATAAGGATGGTAATATAGGTCTCCTGGGCAGCATTATAGACGATTTCATGGAGGTGCTGATTGATAGTCTTTATTTTCTGACGTATATCCTTTTCATGCTTTTCCAGTTGGCTGTCGAACACCGCAATACTGTTGATAGTATTCCGGTTCAATTCCTCTTTAAAGCGTTCTTCATGCCTTTTCAGGTCTTCGGACACCAACTTTTCGAATTTTTGTATATACTCCGCCCTGGCATCTATGCTTTCTCCAATCTCACTATATTCCGCCTTGGAGTGTTCTTTTATTTCCCTCATTTTCTTCTCTATCAAAGATCGAAGGGTGCTCAGCCTGTAACGAAGCTTTTTCAATTCGCCGGTGTCTCCCTCAAAAAGCCTTCGGAACTGGTCCTGTTGCTTATCGATAGAGGAAAGACGAAGATTCTTATCGACCAGTTTTTCCTCTATGACAGGGAAATATATCTCCCGTTGCCTTTCGTCCACTAGCCTGATGGCTTCCCCAGAGTCGGCAAGTTGTTTTTGATATAGGTCAATATCCCTTTCCAATCCACCGATTTGCTTTTGCTTCGCCGATTGTTTTTCCTTTATTCCGGTTATCATCTCTAATACTTCATCTCTTTTCTTATGTAGTAGTGCGAGGATATCATTGTTGTGCAGAAGTTCGTGCCGTTCTGCTTCCAGCAGATGGATCTGCTCGATATGAAATTTCCAGTTGATCCTGTCGAAATCCGTGAGACTAAGCAATAAAGCCAGCTGTTGCCGCATGGTTCTATTTTTTTCCTGGTCCATCTCGATCTCAGCCCGCTGGCGGCGTTGTTGCCGGAGCCGACTTTCCAGGTCCGCAATGTTCTCCTCTAATGCCTTTATCTTTGCCGCATTGCTCCATCCCAGCACAAAATTGCGCCGATCGTCGATCCTTCTTCTGTCGTCTTTTGTATGGCGTATTTTACCGCTTTTGATCAAGCCCTGCCGGGTGATACCGTATGGCACCTGTTGCAGCCGAACTACGTCCACGCAGAGAAAGTCCCCAAAAGATTTTTGCAGGTAGCTATCCAGCCATGGCTCAAATGGCGAGTCTGGTTTAATATCTATTTTGTATACAATGCTGTCATTATCCAGCTGTCTTTTGGAAAGATAGGAGGCTTCCAGGTCTGCTTCCAAATAGGTAAGCTTGATCCCTCTGCCGTCCGCACCCCTCAACGGGTTGTCATTTACATATTTACTGACGGTTTTATAATGGTTTTTGGGCACAAGCAGACTGATCCCGGTGTCCCGGAGCAGCTTTTCAGCAGCCCCTTCCCAATCGCTTTCGTTTTCATTTATTTGCAAGAGTTCGCCGGCGAATGGAACATCTTCTTCCTCTATTTGCAGATCTGCGCACAACTGGCCCCTGAAGCCAACCAGCCAGGCCGGTATCTGTGTCTTCCGGTCTCTTAATGAATCCAGTTCTTCCTGCTCCATCTGCAGCTCACCTTCGTGCTTACGAAGCTCACTCATCAGGTCATCCCTTTGTTGCTTAAGCTCTTCTTCCCTGACCATGCAGGATTTTTCAATACCTTTGGCCTGATCGATGTTTGAACGAAAATTATCTTCATCAGAGGGGGAAGGTAATCCGCACTGTCTGGCTAGTTTTTCATAATCTTCAAATTCCCTTTTCTTCTTCTCTTTATTTCTATCATTTTGAATAATTTCATTGTCAATTTGCTCCAGCCTTTTTCCGCCATTATTGGCAATATCCTGCAGTATTCCCAGTCTTTTGTTATCGAGCGCCTCGCTCTCTTCAGCCAGCCTGTTCTGTACCTGTGTGGAGAGATCCAACTCTTCTTTCGCCGTCGCGATTGCTTCCTCTAGCAAACGCTGCCGTTGAACGGCAAACCAGGCTGGTATTACACCGAGCATGGCCTCAATACTTTCTATTTCCCTGGCCGTTGTGCCATATTCGACCGCCGCCTCAGTCAGGGGCTTGAGTATATTGGACTGTTCCCTGGCGTTTACGACGGCAGCGTGCGCCTTATTAAGATCATCGAACCGTTTCAGCAAAGTTGTTATCTGCTCTTTGACATCCGTCCGTTCCAGCATTTGTTCCCTGACAAAGTCCGTAAGGCTGCTTACCGTCTTCATAGACACTGTCTGATAAAAAAGATCAATTGCTTTGTCGCTATTCATGCCAAAAAGACGCCTGAAATGCTCGCTATACTGGCTAAAGTTATCGTTGAATAGTTGTGCAACATCTGTCTGGCGTAGCTTTTTCTTTAAATCGTTGATATCGCTAAAGCTGCTGAAATGGCGGGTGATCGTAAGAGGTTTGGTAGCGATAATAAGCAGCTTTTCCACCTTTCCGTCTTTGCCTATCCAAAACACCTGCGCGAGGCATATATCTTCCTGATACCCTTCGTTATGAAAATTCCCAATAATGACAGTGTAAGTATTATCGTCTGGACGCAGATAAATCCGTTTTGCAGTTTTAGTGAGCTCTTCCTTCTCCTTTTTATATTCTCCTTTTACGTAACTCAACAGATTCCTCTCCTTCCCTTCTGCACCCGCAGCTTTGTTGAAAACAATCTTATTATGCGGCACCAACAGACAGGTCAGGGCGTCCACCAATGTAGATTTGCCTGAACCTATATCTCCCGTAAGGAGCGCATTGTTCCCATTTGGTTCAATTTTCCAGCTGGCTTTGTTGAATGTTCCCCAATTGAGCACCTCCAGGTATTGAAGCCGGAAGCCGGCATTGACTGAAGGAATCTCTATTTCTAAATCTTCCATATAATAAAGTTTGTCAATCTGTTATATTCTTCTCAGCCGCATATCGCTCCAGCCTTTGGAGCATGTCGTCAATCACGCCGGCATTGACGAACCCTTTGATTACCCGGTGAATCTCATAATTATTTCCGTCGTCCTCCAGTTTCCGAAGAAATCCGATGTCGATCACTTTATTGATGGTCGTAAGTATCTTGTCCTGTTGTTTTGCTTCGTCTGAGGTGGAGGGAAGAAAGGACCTGGTGCGATGAACGATCTCCTGCTGGGAAATAATCGCCCGGACTGATCCTCCCTGGGCATCCTGTTCCAGCAGATATTTTCGGAGGACGATGCAAAGCAGGGAAGTGAAAAAATTCAGCTGTCTTTTTTCGGCAAGCCTGGGCAACTCCGTTTCTTCCTCGGGTTCATTCTGTTGTAAATAGGCATAACCCTCACTCTTATCTATATATACATCAAGGCCGATGGCAGAAAAATAGCGTTTTATTTCGGGCTCATATTGCAGCAGATTTTCCCAGGCTGCCTTCTGGTGATCGTAGAGGATGCCTTTCAATAACGTTATCAAACCCAATGAATAGTCGGAGGTCATAATTTTATCTGTTGAAAATAATAAGAGGCGCTTTTAGTTGATAAATTTTTCCGCTACCGATATTGCTGACACTCAATTTTTCGGATTTTTCGTTATTTACATAATGCCGGCTATCACCGGTAGCGATCTGCATATAACCCAATATCTCTGCAATGCCTTTTGTCGGCTGGTAATGAAGCAGTAATTCCGAAAGGGATACCTGCGACCTCGCCCGCAACAAAGCTTTAACATTATTACGTAATTCATCGATATTGATATAAAACTGTTCGAATAAAATATTTGTATCCGCATCAGCTGCTCCTTCCTCTATCATGGTTTCCGCAAAAGAGACCTTCAACGGGGGGGTAAACAAGGGACGCTCCATGAGAAAGGAAGGGCGGAACAGGCCATCCACTTCCATTAATACCTGTTGAGGATCGAGCGCCTCCTTATGCTCCAGAAGAAGATGCTCGATGGATTCAATGCTTCTTAGAATATGCCTGCTTTCGGAAAGACTCTTTTGTTCGACGTATTTTCTTAATTGTTCGATCAGCCCATCGTTGCTCCTGTTAACCTTATCGCCGGCGTCCACCAAATTGGTCTTGATCCGGTCTACGATCTGCTCCTGTTTCACCTGTTTGATTGCTGGAATAGCATTCATTTTCTCAATAAGCTCTTCAAGCTCCTGTTGCATGCTTTCGCTCATGAGAAACTCCCAGAAGGCTTTGAAACTCTTTCCCTGATCCGTATTCCACAGATAATCCTGCTGCTCGAAAATATTGTCGAGCAAAGAGCCCTTAGCCTGGTTGCTTTTGATAATGGTCTGCCGGGTTTGCGTATCCAGTTCCCTGAAATTTTCTTCCACCTGCCTGAAATCCGGCAATAAGCGCCTTGCTGTTTCCTCTGCGAGATAATAATCTTCCTTTAGTTGTGTATCCGTCGGTCTGGCGTAATTTCCCTTTTTTATCGATTCGATTTCCTCATCAATTTTTTTTCTTTCTGTCTGCAATTGCTGTATCCTTTCGTATGGACCCGCAGTCCTGTTAACGATTTGCTGCAGCAGCGAAAAGAATTGTAATAGACGGCTATGTGTTCCAACGAATTGTTGTTTGTTCAGGTCTTCCAGCCACTTTAGTGCGTTTTCGCTGGCAGGAGATAATTCGTATACTGGCTGATCCTCTGTTTCATAATAACGCCGAAGATACCCCTGTTGCGCCCACCTCTGAAGAAAGTCGAGAGGGGGTTTGTTATAGTCAGTTATTCCCTGACGCTCCAACGAAAACAAAAAGTCTCCTAACAGGCTGATCAGCTCCGATTGCGAATAAGCTATTTTATCCTGCTGTTTGAACGCTAAATGGAAAAAACTTATCAGCAACGGAAAATGTTCCGCACGCAGGATCTGCAGGGTTTTATCGTTCCGATAGAGAGAAAGCGCTTTTTCAAAGTTCATAGTAAAGGGCCCGGTTTTGGCGGCAACATTTTATTTACAAAATAATAAAAGCTAAATATATTAACAATTAATGTATTTTGTTTGGTAAAAATATTAGCGCATTTATTTTTGAATGCCTCCATAAATTCCCGAAAATTGAAGGCAATACGCGATTTGCCTTGCAACTAGGATGACTTGGCAGAGCTGCTTCGACAGGTTAGTAACTGATAATTTCAATTCTGGTCCTGTATTGACATAATTAGTTGATTATCAGACAAGATTTTATGTGGCCGTAATGTAACTGTCTATAAAACAGAAATTTTCTTGAGGCTCCGGTTGAAGCATTGGTGAATGCGGTGAACACCGCAGGGATCATGGGAGGGAAGCAAGATTTCCTTCCCCCCTGATGCAGTATGTCTAAAATCCAACTGAGGCTTACATACACAAGTAGTATTAAAATGCATCCTATAATGATTGTAATATTTAACCCCTGTGTATTGTGGTGATTGGGTAGAACAGCAAAATACACAATGGTGAAAGTTAGGTAGTTGTCCCAAATGTCCTTTATGAATGAATTTTTGATACTGCTTATTTCCGACTGGGCATCTTTTTCCGCGAAGGGTTGTAAGCGGCTGTAAACATCATTAGTCCTTGCGGTGGCAGTGATTCGATTTGTCTTTCTTTCCCATTCGATAATTTCCGTGTATGAGAAAAATCCTAAGAGAAATCTTCCTGTAGTTTTGTATAATTTCCACTTTCTCAATGCACTCCTAGATAAATGAATGTGGCAAAAAGAATGAACATCCCGGTAATATCTGAAATAACACCAACTCGCTTGCTGGATCTACTAATAGGTTTGCTATATCCAATTCCATAGCGTTAGACTTTATGAAGTGTGGGAAATTGTTTACTTGACCCTTAACCTTTTATGGGTCGAACATCATCTAAGACATCGTAACCTGAAAGCCCTTTAGAGCAACTTTGATATTATCTCCTTTTAGATTTTTAAACCCGGCTATGATTTCAGTTATCGTAGTCGGTGCAAATCGTAGAACCCGGTTACTTGTAAAGGTTGCAAATTGGAATGAAACCGCTTGCTGGCTATTTAGCTTGAAAAAGGTTCTATGCCCTCTCAGCTCCATCGGAGCGCCAGCAAACTCAATAACGGGCTTCCGAAGTAAAATCGCAATAATTTCCTCCAGCGTTCCTGTACCCGGCAGGGCCTCTATCAGATTCCATTGCCAGTACCAGTTTAGAAAACGGTTCATTGATCGTATTTGCACCATTTGAAGTTCTGTTCCGGTATCCATAAAACTCCACATCGTTTCAACAGCTGTATCAATTGCATTGCAAAAGAATTGCTTTAATCCACTTTTCAGCTTGCCAGTCTCAAATAAGCAGCAGTATCGATATTCCGTCAGCAAAGCCCATACATCGGCCTGGTAGTCGGCCTCCTCTATTACCTTTGGAAATTGCCCGATACCATTGGCGATCTCCCTGGTTAGTCGGTGGCCGTGATTACTGTAATGCAATCCTTCGTGAAACAAAAATAACCGGCCCGCCTGCATCAAGTCCGTATCGGGACATTTATTAAGTCTTTTTTTCAGCCCTGACAAAAAGCCGTCATCAAGCGCCCAGGAGTTTGTTTTTTCGATGTACTCAAAACCGTCATCAACGTTTTTAGCAGAGAGGTCGATCTTGTCGTCCTTCAAACTCGTTCGACCAATCGTAGCAATTGAATCCCAAGGTGCCAGTGCATGTTTCTCAATTGCGGCATATTCCGCGGTGTCCTTGCAAATGGTTTTCAGCCAGGGGTCGCCTTTACTGCCGGTGATCGCTTGTATAAAAGGCTTTACTCTACTTTCCAATTGTTCCTGCCATTGACTGCGAGTTATCTCCGCCTGCTCCCTGTCGCCCTCCGTTAGTAATATTTTATTATCCACCTCTTTCGTAATGAGGATGGCTGGTCGGTGCTTAGGGTTTTGGTTTCTGTCGTACTGGTAGGTTTGTATATATGGATAGATATTGGTATTTATCCGGGTACCCAGGGCAAAGGGCAGACCAACGGAAGACGAGATAAATAAATGTATTTGGTCCCGATCACTTAGTTGACTGCCATAGCAATTTAGAACCTCCTGGAATTGATTCACTACTGCCTGTATATTTTCCTGGCAAAAAAGCGAATCCAGGGAGGGACTTTCCAGTTCAATATCGAATTCATTGGCCGGATTCACTACGGCAGCATAGGTAGCTTGCGGATCAATAGCAAATGAAGTTCCAATACGGATGATTACCCGCCCTTTCCCTTTTTGCTTCTCTTTAGGAAGAGCCACCGGCTTTATTGAAAATTTATAACCATCCTTCGGCAGTCCAATATCCTTATACCATTTTTGTTGGGCATGATGCCAGTGGTAGACGGTATAGGGATGCATATTTCCCACCAGGTAGCCCAGGTGAAACCCGATCGAAATAGGCACCAATCCGAAATAACTGATAACAGCATCAGGGTTTGCATCCAGCACCGGCTTTAACAGCTCATTAAATTTTCTTTGTTGCGCCAAAGCTATGTTTTCAAAGGGCAGGTCATACAGCTCGCCTAATGAGGCCCGCCCTGCGCTGAAATCAATAAAAACCCTTTTTCCATCCGTTGGCCCCAATGCCGTTTCGCACTCTTCGCGCGTAATACTCCTTTCCAGTCCGTAGTGTGCAATGATAATTTCCATTTCCATTAATTTTTTACTTTTACAATGATATTATTGATCTTTTTCTTCCTCGACTTTTTCATGGTCGATGCCGCCGCCTCTCCAGGTCCCGGTAGCTACCCAAATTTCGTAGTGATATAACCATTCACTCGCCCAAGGTATCAAGCTGTGTACATAAAAAAGCCCCGGATGCCATTCATTGCCCTTCGGATAATAGAGGCACAGCTGTTGCTTGGGTGTAGAATAGACGTGCGGCAGCTTTGTTTTGCCTCGCGCTAATGTTAGTTTACGACCTATAACGTACACGTTGATAAAATGACCTTTTCTGTAGTGAAGCTTTACACGGTAGGTTTCGCTGAGCGGGGATGGAGTAATATCACCTATCCATATTAGCTCCTCTTCGCCACGACGTATAATAGTCGATTCGGGAAAATACGAACGCAGTGCCCCTTCCTGGTGTATCAGCGATATCCTACTCATTCGACCCGAAATTATTGTGATGGGTTACGGGAGTTCTGCCAAATTCGCTTAGCATACCCGTTCCGGCAGCCATTTTTAATCCACCACTTACCCGCGTCTTCAAAGCCTGATCGCCCATTGCAGCAAACGCCTCATTCATCTGTGTCTCACCAAACATCCGGGACAGTCCTTCCTTAATAAGGGGTAGACCACCGTGGCGCTGTACGATACTGGCAATATCGTCTTTGACTTGTTGCAGCCAGCGATAGAAATTGGCTTGTTTTTGAGGTTCAGCTACCCATTTATCAGCAAAATTCTCCTCCTGGTTCACCGGGTTGGCAATCCACTTAATGGTACGCTGCTGCACAGGATCATAGCGGTTTACAATAAAACGTTCCACCCCGCTCACCACATTGTTTAATGCATCAAAGATGTCATCCTCGCCGTTATACGCCAATGCGGCCAGCGTCGTTATAATAATAGAAATGGGTTTGTCTGCATCTCCATTAAACATGATATCGCGATGGCGCTTGAGGATCAGCACCACCTGCTGCAAAGGAGATCTGTCCTCTTCGTAGGCAGGGACAGGCTGAACAGCCTCATTCAAAGTGAATATCTTGTACCGGGTTACCGCGCTGCGCTGCTTAAACCATATTGCATATCCGAACGGGTTACTTTTTAACCAGAAATCGGGGTTTACCACCGTCCGATAATTAGACAAGTGTCTATCAGTGATGCGAATAGCTAGTTCCGCTATTTTGCTGGTGTCGCTTTCAGACATCGCTTTTTCAAGCAACACCTTGAAGTTATTTGCTACTATCGCCGGTAAAATATCCATATGAAACCTGACAGATTCCCGGTATAGCAGCGTCCAACATCTCCTTCCTTCTTTATCCAGCATTTTCTTAAGCGTGCCATGCGCCTTTAGCCAATCCCCCACGGCATTTTTCAAATCTACCTGTGCCCACCATGGAAGCTTTCCATCAATGCGGCACACCAGATCCACATCCATGTCGTCATCCGTATGAACAGGCTGGTTCATCGTGCCGAGCAAAAAGGAGCCCTGCGGCAGGATTTCCGGATGAAACGGCGCCAACGGTGACCCCGGGCGGCACAGCCAGTCCCCGACAAATTGGTAACTGGCGACAGCAGCTTCGTACTGTGCCTTTGTGATACCCAGGGTCTTTCCAGTCGCACCCAAAATCTCACTTAACTGTCTCTTTTGATCATTATTTATCATATCTTCATTTTTTTATTGATTATCACTGTTTTATGTTTTGTGAAAATAGGTACCTTCGCATCTACCCCTTTTACCAAAAGCGTGACTAACGCTTTTTGGTATATACAATGAACCCATGCCCTGGCAAGATCTCCAAAACGAATCAACTGCTGACCTGATCGAATATATCAGGTGGAGGGACCAGCCTGAATATAAATTTCAGGCGGAGGACGCTTTCCGGGCATTCTTCTTTCGGTTCGCGCCGGAAGTGCAGAAGAGTTGCCGGATTATTTGTGAAAAACAGGGTTATAATGCAGAAGTCGCCGATGAGATTGCGGAGAAGGTCTTTGCCCGCTTTTTAAAATACCCTAAATACGACCACGCTAAATGTAAATGCGGGGACATCGACAAATGCATGCTGGTATATCTCTTTCGCTTCGCCCGCCGGCTACTATCCGACCATATTACCGCCAGCACCAGCATCCCCAATCCCTTCATGGGCGATGAAGAAATTGTCACGGAGTTTTGGGATCTGGACGGAATGTCGCTGCCGCCGGAAAGGAAATCTCAGCTCCTGGAGGAGTATGAAATCATAAAGAAGGCATTGGAACGTTTGACTGATAAGCATAAGATTATTTACCTGACATATAAGCAATATGAAAGGGAACTCAAAATGGGCTTTACGTTCCCACGACCATTTCTAAAAAGACTGCAAGAACATTTAGGATTGACGCAAAGCTCCATCAGAGTCTATAAAAAGGAAGCATTCGATAAAATAGATGAATATTTGAAAATTTATGGCAAAAGGTAAGTCCCAAATAACATCCGAGAATATAGGCGAATGGATGGCCTCCACCGGCTTTCTGTTTCCAACGACCATTACCGAATTGGAAAGGTTCAGAAAACTGTATTCCGATACAGTGATCGATCTAGCTGGGCATGAAATAGATCCGGATGTTATCCTGGGCTACAAAACCAAATCGAAGGTGGTTTATTTGTTCGAGGCTAAAATATATGTAGAACCAAAATTCAGAATGGCGGCGCGAAAGGGAGAGGGCACTATTTCTAAGAACATTATGGATAAGATTAAGAAAAACCAAGACAATAGAAAAAAGGATGATATCGGAGGAGAGAAAGACTAAACTAAGTAAACAAGCAAACTTTATCGCAGAAGAGTTCAGCTCCGATCATGTTACGCAGCTGGACGACATCGCTGCGTTTGAAGATATTGAAGTATATTATGATCACTATGAGGATGCCTTTGATGGAATGTTAGTCTGTGATGAATCAGGTAATTTTCATATCCACTTGAATATTGATCGCGGCAACACACCGCATTCAAGACGAGGTCGCTTCACATTCGCTCATGAATTGTCTCACTATTTTATTGAAGAGCATCGAGAGCCATTACGCTTGGGTAAGGTAGCACCTCATGGATCACTTCATGATTTCGAACACAACGACGAAGTAGAAGATGAGGCAGATTATTTTGCTAGTTGTCTTCTAATGCCCACTAAATTATTTCGCGCTGTTCCAACCGGAAGGGCATTTTCCCTTGGTACAATTATCAAACTGTCAGATTCCTTCCAAACGAGTGTTTTATCGACCGTCATCCGTTTTGCCGAAATTGGAACACACATTATTTGCGGGGTCTTTTCAGAGAAAAATATCATGAAATGGTTTGTAAAAAGTAACGATTTCCCCGATTGGGCATTCCGCACTAAGGTTCATAAGCCTCTTCCTCCAACAACCGTTGCAGGCGAGTTTTTTACCAAGATCGACGCTAAATATACAGATGTAGAAAATATAGATCAGGACGATTGGTTTTATTCAAAATGGACTGTGAATTCTCAATGGCATGAACAATGTTATTATTCTGATAGTTTCGGCTATGTGGTCAGTTTAATTTGGTTTGATTAAGATTAAGCCTCATTTTTCTGCATCTTCCTTCACTAGGCTTAATATACTACAACACCTTTCTTCATATAAAATAAGTAAACCCTCCCGCGTTGTTTATGGTGCGGTAATCCGCGTTTCATCCAGTCATGCAAAGTGACAAGAGGGATATCAAGGATAACTATTGTGCGACCTAATAGCTACCCCTTAAGTATCATGAGAGACTAGCAGGAACCGAGAGTTCCACTTGGCAGAGGACAAGGCTAACCCGCAAGGGTAAATGGACCGTTATTAAACATCGCAACTATTGAGAAGCCAGACGGAACTAACAGCTCGCTGTTCCTCGGCCTGTCCTTGTGGGCGGCGGTTACTGGATCTTTATTTTTTTGTCTTGTTTTTGTATCATGAGGTTGCTCTATTATGTTTCCCCTAATCAGTATATTAACTAACTGACTTATTGTCATAGTCTTATGGCCGACAAGTCTCGTGAATTGGATGACATCCCCAGCTCGCACTATCGAAACTCATATCTTGTAAAAACGAAAAAAGCGGAAGCAAATTCGATACATAATTCGAAATTCGGACCATGATCACCGATAATCTCAAGTACATCAGCCAAAAGATCGCCTCAACCGCTCATAACAGGTTTCCTTTGCACGCCCCCGATATCGTCTCACTCCCGGGCAGCATCTCCCTGGCCTATCTACTTGCCGGAGTTTTCGAGCATTGGAGCTCACCAGCCTATACCCGATCGCTCTTCGAAGCTGAGCTGGATAAGTTCAATGCTTTGCAGGGAACCAACCTCACGTTCGCCGATTTCGAGAGCATCCAATGGATCAGGACCATCAATGGCAGGATCGTTCTTCCAGACGTCATACAGTCATTGATCCGTCGGAATATTAACGGGCTCCAATATCAAACAACGGACAAGACATTGCAGCAACAATTTCTAAAGGGTATATTCGACCAGCTCAATACGAATCGCCCCGTCCTTTTACCAAAAGAATATCTGGAAGGCAGGTTAGAACACCTTGTCCCGGGACATAAGGAGGAATCAATCCATGCACTTTTGACCTCGGGTTGCCTGACACTTATGCCCGACAAAACTCACTACTCATTTCGAATGGTCGACCCTCACGGTCCGTTCGCCGACGAACTAGCGGCTCGTTTATGGAAAGCCTCTCTCAGCCGACAGCCTAATGTCGACACACTTAGAGATTATCTTCAAAAACTCACCGATCTGGGGCCATGGCCACATCATATCAGTAAATACCTTACGGAAGGCGAAAAACGCCAGTATGGAGAGCTGCTCCAAGCATTCTTCGCCGCAGAACCTGACCTGGAGAATCCCGATGTCGAATATACAAAGGTCCTGCTCGACAGCCCATCTGATAAGCACATCAATGTGGATTCCATTCCGACAGTCTCCCTGCGTAAACCCGATCCCTATTCGCTCGTCTGGAAGGCTAAAAGCCTTGCCAGAGGTGGCAACAACATCTTCATCATTCAGAACGCAAGAAATATCTACAGCCTTGGATTGAATCTCCTGATACAAACAGACTTCCACGTCGGCGGGCACTATGATACCGTCCTATCGCTCCTCAAAGATTTGGAGCGCCCATACTTGGCGTTGAAACTCTACGAGAAAATCTCCCTGAACCATCATTCCCTGATCCCTTACCTGCTTTGCGATCTTGCCACGATGCCCTTAGCGTTTTTGGCGCTTGAAGACTTGGACTATCGACCTGATCTGATCTCTGGAGCGATTAGCCAGGAGGAGCGATTGGAAGAAGTGCATAAATGGCGCCAAGAGATCAGGACTTCACTCGTTATCGAGGCCCTAGTTTATTTAGATCTGCATAGAGCGAATAAGGCCGGGATCGCCCTCGCCTGCTACCGCCTACTGGATATCCTCCTATGGAAAGCCTTTTCGGGGAATCTGGACACCCGAGTCGACAGTAGACGACATCAGTATTACCTGAATGAATATCATCACTATCTCGATCTACTTGCCAACAGAAAAATTAGCGTCGGCAACCAAGTCCACTCTTTCCCTCTCGATCTCGACGTTATCCAGGAGCTAACGGCCCTAATAACCCAGCGTCCCGTCTATCGACGGTCAGAGTTCCTGCAGCTAGGAGACCGGCAACTCTATCATTTTGTCGAGCTCCTAAAAGTGATGGCAGCCATGCAGGTGGAAAGCCCATCCCCGAAGGAAGAAGCCCAGTGCCTGGAAACACTTCAAAAATACCAGAGTACGCACCTGATCGAAAATTTCCGAGAGTACCTTACCGAAACAGAGGTCCAGGTCTCCCGATGGCCGGGTGATGACCTGCAAAAAAGACCTGCGAAGCGAGGCCTACAGAACCTTTTCCTTGATATTATAGACTGGGGATACCTTCTGCTCACGTTGGAATCCGAAGGGCAGTTCGAAATCGTGACCGGCTTACTCACCTCAGCCATCACTTCCCTGCCCGCGCAAGGAGTTAAACCGTTCGCTACCTACTTGGATGACCTCGCTGAAAAAATAAAGACGCTCCTGCGGATATTTCTGCTTGCCTACACAAGGATCAACGAACACCGGAGACTTTATGTCATACTCCCGTTAGACAAGTTGCTTCCAAAACTGGAATCGGTCATCGCCGTTCTCGCCAAGCAGTATTCGGGCACCGATCCTTTAACACAGTCTATCAATCTCTTCGACAATAGTTGGAATTTTCGGATCAACTACCTTTACAGCGAAGACCTGCTCTCCTTACTATTCAAATCCGTAAATGAGGGTCGATACTCTTTAAATGACGGTTTTGTAGCTGACTTCTTCCGGGATTCCTTGGATCTTGACAGGATGCTGACTGCTATCAATGAGCTGAGATCTAAGAAGGCAAAGGACGCACTGGCCGCCCAGATTGAAGCTATCGATCTAAAAAAGTTCGCTGCAACCAGCTATCCTCACCAGCTAACCGATACCCTGATCTCCGCGGCAAATTCCGATAAGTATTGGAAAAAAATCGGCTCCCCGTTGATCGCACGCCTTCAAAAGCAACTGGCCAGGAAGAGCTTCCATCCTGGGAATCTTCCTTTCCTTCTCTATGAGCTTCGCCTTCTGTTGGCATTTAAGAGCAAAAGCCTGTCTAGGCTGCAGAAAACGCCCTTTCCTAATACGACCGGTCTTCTACCAGGCCAACGACAATATCTTTTTGCGAGAAAAGAGTTTTTCGTAGCTGCATTTCAGCTATATCACCTCAAAGCATACGATGATGCTATTGGAACGCTCAACAAAATCGTTGTAGAAAACTCCGACAACCCCGACTTCGCCGTCCACCGCTTCAGGGCAAAGACGCTAAAAGCCGTTGAGGTCAAAGACAAGAGTCTGTTGCTCAATGCCTATGGGGAATGGGACGCATATTACGCAGCCTTAAGCGACGAAACAAAAAAAACGTTTGGTCGCCTCGTCCACACGATATCGTCTACCAAGATATACTACTATTCGGCAGTAAAGGAGTATGACGCCATCGATATGATTGTCCGCGACCTGCCTGATTCCTACAAATACGATCTGGAAATCGTCATGCCGATTACCAATGCCCTCCGCGACCGTCATTTAAAGTCCGTGGCTCTATCATACATTACCGATGCCATTGACTACCATATCTCTAACGGTACAGCCCTGCCGGAGGAGGTTATCGTAATGAGTAGAACGGTGGCTGCCGAACAGGACATCGATGCCCTAAAATCAACCATAAAAAGCCTCCGCAACCTGGCGCCAAAGGACATACCGCAGGTCTTTCCCGATGCGGTGAACCGCGGCAACAACATCGAGGAATTTATCCTGCGCGAACTAGTTTACGCCTGCAAGATCATGGTGGAGAAGATCGAGGGGATCAGAGAGATCAAAAAAGAGAATCGGTTAAACGATCTCCTGATGGCCATCCTTCGAGGACGGTTTGGGGTTTGGGGCTGGGAGCCGCATGAGCAAACCCGAATCGGAACGGCAAAAGGAGGCAAGGACGCTGGGTCCGCAGACATAGTCATCCGGCAATCGGGAGACACTATAACCGTCATAGAGGGCTTAAAGATCGAAAATGACCCCCCAGTAGATATTCCGGATAAAGAGAGCCACCGGTTCCGCACAAACAGAGCCATTGATTTCCGGGAAGAAAGCGGCCCTGTAACAGGACGTATTTTGAAGAACTAAAATTAGTGGTTTTTCTTCTTTCTCAGCGACTCTCCTTTTAACTCAATTTTATGTGCATGAGCTGCCAACCTGTCCATTATGGCATCAGCAAGGGTTGGTTCGTTGAGGTATTCATACCAGGATTTTACCGGCAACTGAGAAGTGATAATAGTTGCGCCCTTTCCGTACCGGTCTTCCAGGATCTGCAGCAGCGTGAGCTTCATGTTATGTTCAAGTGGCTGTAATCCAAAGTCGTCTAAGATCAGCAATGGGGTCCGTGCGATCTGGTTCAACCATTTGATGTAGGAGCCATCCAACCTCGCGTTAGCGAGGGCTTCAATGAAGCGGTTCATAGAAAAATAGAGAGTCCGGTGGCCAAGGGTACAGGCCTGGCGCCCCAAGGCGCAGGCCAGATAGGATTTGCCACATCCGGTCGCACCGGAGATGAGGATACTTTCCGCCTTTTCAATGAACATGCCGTCGCACAGTTGTATGAGCTGTTCCTTTGTTAGTCCCCGCGCAGGACTGGTCTGTACTTGTTCGGGAAGTGCATGATAACGCAACTTGGATAACCGAAGATATAAGTGGGTTCGCTGCTGCAAGCGGAACTGCGTTTCTGCATCTGCCAGCATGGCCAGCAAGGTGTGCGTTTCTGGTTGCTGATGGATAGGCTGTTCTAATACGGCCTGATAAAGCTTAGCCATGCCGTTTAATTTTAATTCCTGTAATTGATCCATGGTACTTTGTGTGTTCATATACTGTTCATATTTAATTGACGGAGAGATTAATTATATGCCTGTGGTCCGCGAAGATTGCCGTGCTCGGGCATAGTGAATAAGGCCGCCTGATCAGGAGCTTCAAGCTTGTCCAGATTATTTACCAGAATATTATGCAGGGTCCGGTAGCTATAACTGCTGCCGGCAAGGGCTCTTTTACAAGCCGCCTCCAGGCGGAGCGGGCCGTAGGCCCGGGTAAGCCGCAGTATCCCGAGGCAACCGTTATAGGTTTGTTCGGTAAAATGTTTTCCTTGCAGGACCTTCTTAATGTATTCGTGGGTATTGGGACCCGTCTTACGAGCCTGCTCCAAAAAATAGTCGCCATCCCATCCCCGTTGTTCAAAGTAGCGCTGGTGCCCTTCTGGCATATGATCCTTGCTGGTGCTGTAACCATGCTTCTTATAGCCTCGTTTATGGATAGCAATGCGTTTATGTTCATAGTAGACTTCGACGGTGTCGCTGTCATAGACCGCTTTAACACACTTTCCGATGTAGTTGAACGGCACACTGTAATGATGCCAGTCTTCTCCCAATGTGATATGATAGTTCTTTTGGACCTTGGCCTGGGCGCTATGCTTCATGACATATTGATCAAAAGGCAGCGGTTGGAGCAGTGCCTTTTCTTCCTGGGTAAACCGGTCATGCCGGCTATAGGATTTCTTCTGGAACAGGCGTTGGTGATGAAGCTCCAGTTGTTGTCGGATGGCCAGATTGAGTTCCTCCAGATTGAAGAAAACCTTATCGCGTAGCGGAGCATATATACGGCGATAGGCGATTTTAACCTCATTTTCTACCGGAGCCTTATCTCTGGGTTTGGCGACCCTGGCTGCCAGCAGCGTAATGTTATTGTGCAACGCCCATTGCTGCATCATCTCCGTAAACAAAGGTTCATACCGGCAGGTCTTGCTCACCACCTGTCTCATATTGTCATACTTCGTACTCTGAGGAGCGCCACCAAAATAGGACAGGCAGGCATTTAAAGCCCGGACTACCAATGGCAGCGAGGCATTAGGGAGTGCCTCAACATAGCAGTAATCGCTGTAGGGCAGGACACAGACCAATACCGGACAGAAGACCATCTCTCCGTTCTCCCGGTTTACATACCCCATCAGGTCGCCCGCAAAATCAACCATCATTATCTCTGCAGGATGGTATTCAAAGTGCATGGTAGCACCCAGAATGGCCTTTTGCTGGCCCATAAGCTCGCAAAACTTGGAGTACTCATAACCCTCCGGATAGACCTTCTTATATTCTTCCCAAAGCAGCAGCCTGGTAACTCCAGTACGGGTTAGTTCAGACAAGAAATAGTCCATGCGGCCCTTAAAATCTGTTAACCGGGCATCAGGTTGCAGTTGTTTGGCTTCGGCATATACAATGGCCGACAGAGCCTCATCATCTAATTGCTGGAGCTGCTCAAGGCTATAACCGCTGGCCCCAAAGCGTTCTGTATACTGTTTGACCGTATTACGGGAGATATGCAGCTGACGGGCAATGTGCCGGCCAGAGGCACCTTTTTGCAGTTGTTGGAGAATCGTACGTATAATCTGCATCGATACAAGTTTATTGGACATCCTGCTGCTTTTTAGGCTGCAAAGCAATGTCTTATTATAAAATCTTGTACGTGCTGTCCAGGGTGGCTCTGTTACGCCGGAATGTCAGTCGGTGATTGCTGGAAGAGTGGCTCTGTTTGCGTGGAATCCAGTTTTATACCGCCCACTTTAAGTGGCTCTGTTTGCATGGAACAGGTGGCTCACTTTCCGTGGAATCAATGGCTCTGTTTGTGCGGAACCGGTGGCTCAGTTTAACGCGGAATATCCACCCAGGCCATATTATTAAGGTCAGGAAAAACTACACCGCTGCACCGCGCTTTTATTATATCCTCAGCTATGTGACAAAACCCCAAGGTGACCTCGATTCTGAATGGACTACGTACGTTTCGCACGTCAAAAACATTGACTTCGCCAAGGAATGGAGGATAGGAAAGAAAGGAGAGGCGGTTCTGGACGTCCATATCGATGAATGCCCTGACAATATCCGCCTCGGTAAAACCTTGGTTGGTGACAAAATTGCGCTCTATCATCTGTTGGTAAAGACTGTAGTATAAAGAATTGCCCCTTCCCATCCTCGCTTAAGTGTCAGAATTCCCTTAGTGACGCTTTCAAACTGGGCGCTTATCATTATATTTATTCTTTACCATGACCGTTGATAACTATTAGTACCAGCGAAGCCTACGGGAGCTTTCACATCAAACTCATAAATTATTCATTTTTTTCAGTTCTGTTTTAAAAGAGAAAATTCAATAAATGAAATAATCATCTTCATCCATATCTAAAAAGCTCTCATTTAAATAGGAAATTACATGGTTCAGGCGAGACTTTACAGCCTCATCTTTAAGTAATTCGGAGAATTGATTAGAAATAATAAGTTTGTCTTCTAAATATTGGGCAGCTGTCAATATCTCGATGTAATTATTAAGTAGAAGGTCGTTAATTTTTATATTTATAATCATTTCTAGGCATTCGATGATCCTGCCCGCAAAAAACACTTCGTTGCAATACCATGGATTTGCTTCAACTAGTTGATTACTTATCTTTTGTTTCGTAAACGGCCCTTTTTTCAAGGCGAGTATAGCTTGAAAGGTTTTATCTCTAAATTCTTCCGGGAGGTTAAATTTTTCGCTACTGTGATGTCCGTTATGGGGATAATATTGGTGAACGGATTTTCTCGACTTACTCCTGGCCAAATAGGAGACATAAGTAAATAGGCCAAATTGTTTCTTAAATGGCATTTTCATATGGCTGTGCAATATGATGTCGCTAACCCAATACTCAATCCTATTATCCACTAACTCGACTAAATCTCCAGACACAATTAGATATTTGTCAAGAGTTTTATTATCAACTCTTTCAACCTCAAGATCTACCTCGTCAAATAGATCAAATTTTTTAGTGTCAATATTAAACTTGAGAATTTCCATAGTCTTTTCAGGAGGTATTTACCGCAGCTATGCAGGGCCTGGCCTGTTTGACAGACAGGGTAGGCGTTCGGATTATTTAAATAGGGCAATAATTAAAAAAGTAATATTGTTTGTGTTACTTCGGCTCTATATAAACCTTGACCGTTAATTCTTCGGAATTCATTTTCTGTAAATCATTAATTAGCCCATTTTTGTTCCGAATTTGGTCACCCTTGTCATAAACAAAAACTACTAGGACCTTACAATCGGGGTGGGCGCGATATCTTCCGATATCAATCAACAGTTGCGATCCTATATCTTTATCTCTTAAACGGTCGTTGGTCATCTTTGTTTCGATAACAATTCTCTCGTTCTTTAGAACAAAGTCAATACGTGAATTACCACCGGCATAACTTGGTGAATAGTCCTCCTCTCGGATGTCATCAAAATGTATGTGCAAAAGACTTCTCAACAGATCCTGCACGTCATACTCGTCGCTAATGATTAAACTTTCTCTATCCGCATGTCTATAGCGCAAGCTTTGCGCAGTTCTGTGAAACTTCGAGAAAAGTTTACCTAAATATATTAATCCTTCTTCCAATTTATCGGACTCTTGTGCTATTGGTTGAAGGCCCGGCAATTCGTCAAATAAAATTGATTTTTCTTTTATTTTTTGTAATCGTATTATTCGATCCGAAATTTCACCTCGAACTTCCCGCGTCATTTCGGTAAAAGATGCGTTACATGGAAGCATTGAACCTACATAAATAGGCGATTCCCAGATATATTCTTGATAATATTGATTACTAATTTTGTTAAAAGCTCTTTTTAAAAACTCGCCGTTGAAATCATGCCAAAAATTGTGATCTGACGTTAATTTTTCAAGTTCTTGCAGGTTGTTTATTTGCCGCCCCAAGAGTTCCGAACCGATTCTTATCCTCTCAAAAAGTTCATCTTCAAACTGCTTTTTTGGCTTAATCAAGTAATCCGGCGTATTCTCTAGTTGGTTAATAGCACTTCTTTTTTTTGTCATAATTTATATTATTGCTGTTTTTCCCTTTAAAGAAAGCGCATAATATCTAATTTATGTCATAAGACACATATATGAAATTGGTTTTGAACGTCAACGGGGTAGTCAAATTTGATACATTTTTTGATATATGAGACATGTTATCTCAATCCTATATTAAAAGCCACGGACATTAATATATAGCTTATCAACGTGATTAAATTCACAGCCGATTTTATTCTCGTTCCATAAAAAACTTCGACCATTTGCCCTATACGTTTATCTTGATAAAAAATATTTGAGACATATATTGCAGACATATAACACAATGACGTTAGAAATAAATTGGGAGTGTAATGCAAGGTCAAAACCCGGACCCATAAGGCAAGTGCTGATCCCCAAAATATGCATATAGTAAAAATGAGTGCCTTCTTCAAGATAACCTTCAATATCAATTTTTCAAATGCTCGGTCGATTTTTCTGCCAATAAAGGCGCCAGCCATAATAAGTATTATTAGGGCCAAAGTATCACCTACCAACTGAGAAATCACGATTCCGGCTAAAATTAGCGCAATACCGACGATACGATTAAGTGCATTCTTTTTTTGAAAAGCGAAATTCCCTGTGGCTACAATGTCAAACACATTAGTCATTTCAAGCATGTTTTCGCCTTCATATGACGCGCTGCTTAAAATAATATTCCCCCATTTTGTATCCCAATATGTTAAAAACATGCTGCCTTTTTTCTCCTGATTGGTGTATAATCCAATCTCCTCGTTAAATTTCTCATATACCTTATTCCACAAAGTCTCTTCGAAGAGGCTTCCAAGTTCAACCTGAACAGCATTTTGCAAGCTTATCTTATATATTTTATTATCAACCACACCAATTACACTGTTCCAGGAAGCACCACAAAAATTTAAATCTTGAGCATGGTAAATTGTTTCTTTTGGCATCGTGGATTCTAAAGTATTGTATTCCGAGGGAGAAAATTCTCGACACTCAGAAGCGACTTCTGAAAAATCTTGCCCGATATAAAATTTACCCAATTCCATATTAATGCTAGTATGGCTTTGATTGCGGATTTGCATACGTTTAATCTCGTAGGCCACTTGGGAGACAAAATATCAAATAAAAGCGAAACACCGTACCGTTAAATCACCCATTTCCCGCGAGACAATCCTATATTATGGTAAAAAGGGCTTCTTTCGCCTTAGAAAATCAAAGCGCAGTCAAAATCACCCCTAACTTTTCTATTACCTCCCTGCCAGATTCTTGCAATGCCTCTTTTGCCTCATTTTTGTTGTCAGTCATCCACATGACAACAGAATTCAATAATTCCGCCTTTCTCTTTCGCTTTTCGGAAGATTTGCCCATATTCAAGACTTCGTTAACCTGATCCTTGAAACGAAATGGGTAATATTCTTCAAAATTATTCCTTTCAAAATTTACGAAAAAGGACGGGTCCCAAGACGAAAACTTCTCCCGCATCTTTTTAATTGCTCCGGTTCCAGCATCGTCTCCGTCTGCGATTGCCCAAGTTTTGTTTTTATATATTTGATTAGAATGTAAATACAAGAATAACCTGTGCAAGTCATTAAATTTTGGCTCCAGATCAGAAGCGCCTTGAGCTGCAATTGTTCGAACCTTATATCTTGATTGAGGGAAAAACATCGGGATAATGAATTCACGAACTATTGCTTCTGCTGATGATTCCTCAAAAATGATATATCCCTTGTATATATCATAGTCAAATAAATCATAGCCCAATAATTCCAATATTTTAAGGCGTTCTTGAAAGGTATTTGGAACTTCCTTAATGTGAGAAGTGGGAATGTTAATCTCCGAATTTCCGTAAGGGTCATATTCAGTATAAAATATTTTTGTCGTTTCAAGGGAGCCTAAATATTTTAAGACAATATTTGAATGCGTGGATATTACGAATTGATTCGTTGCTGATTTCTCAATAATTAAGTTTAATAATTTTTTCAAAGCTACTGGGTGAATGTCATTCTCCAGCTCTTCAATAAGAAATAGTCTATTGTTTTCCGTAAGCAATATAGTAATCAATCCAATTATGTTCGCTACGCCTTCCCCCATCGCCTCCAAAGGAATGTAAGTGTCATATCCGGAGTAAACCCCAAGTCGGTATTCGTTGTTTTCTCCTGTTATTGCCGTTACCTCGAAACCCAAAATATCCTTGCACCATTTCTCATATTTTGCCTTGGTTACGTACTGTGAGGCTGCTTTTTGAACTTTGGAAGGTAAATTCTGGAAATTATCAAGCACGGAATAAGTATTAATTTTAGTGCCTTGGATAGAATATCTTCCGGTCTTCCTTTTGGCAAAGAAAGGATAAATAAAATTTTTCTGATCCTCTGAATTTGGAAAGGCAGAAAAATCACGTGCATTAATCCCGTCTACTACCTCTCCCAAACTATTATATGTTATTGTATTGGGATCGGTTTCAACCTGCTCATACTTAATTTGTTGGTTGCCGATCCTTCCGATAGTAATTCTTATTTTGGCATTGGTTAACTTCTGCGACAATGGATGCTTCAGTCCGAAATATATATCGTTGTCTCTGGCATCAATCCCTTCAAGCTCTACTAACAGTTCAGCAAAAGAACTATGCGTTCTAACATCTTCACCACCGAGATAACTTATATCTTGGATCTTATAGAGCGCTTTTAAAATGCTGGATTTTCCAGAATTATTGTGCCCTGTAATAATATTAATGTTATTAGAAAAATCAACTTTGGCGTTTTTGAAGCCTCTCAAATCCAGGAGGGATAAGCTCTTTATATACATGACTAAAAATTAAATTTACTTAGTAATCTTACAACACTACCTCCAGCCTCGCGTCAAAATATTTAAAGGATAAACTTATATTGGGATAGGCACTGGAAGAGGAAGCTGATTGGCTACTGGCGTGTAAATGTTTATGTCCAATTTTTCTGTTTCAATACTGACAATAAGGCTATATCGTACCACTGAATTGTACTTCCCTAATTTTTTCCTTGTTTTATACCAGCCGGCTTTAGGATAAATGGCCAGAACATTTCTTTTTGCGAGGTCTGCTCCTGAAGAAATTAAAAAGTCCTTCTTAATTGATCCTTTGCCTCTTATCCGTTCGTTTAAGGACCATGGTTCATCACTACCTATATAGTCAGGGTTTTCTTCGCCTTCCACTGCGGCAGATATTCGCCTTCGGAAGGTGCGTAGGTCTTCTGCCGGTTTTATAACCTTGAAGTCCAATGAATGGGAGTGATAATGAAAATTATTGGCATATCTCCTATTACCGGGATTAGGATCTATAAAGTAAGATAGTGTAACCTTTAATTTTACATCGGCATCCGTCAAATAATCAAGTAGAATATCGGTGGGCCAGGGAATACTATATAAATGATATTCATTGTATCTTACGCTATCACCTTCTAGGCGATAAGGCTGAATGTTATTTTCAGCGATTAGGGTTAGAGCATTTCCTGCACTGTGTAATGCATTTTCAAGAATTGGAACACCATATCCGAAGGTTCGCAAAAGAGCTTGTTTGTCGGCAACGGAAGCATGAGCAAACGAAATTCCGTTTAACATAGTGTCTGTCCATTCAGCGGAATGCACTATGAGTCCCCGTATCGTTTCCGGCAATAAATGGGGATACTGGCGGATCAAATCAGCCATCATTTTAGCACCGACAGCTGCTGCCCCGCTGGTATCACCTAAGGGCATGAATATATATCGAAGGAATTCTTTATCAAGTGATAATGGTTTTAGAGAATGCACGTCATCACGCAACCGACCATTTTCCACCCCCAGATTACCGCCCTCCAAGACTATATCCGGCTTTATTGGCCATTGCCTGTCCCACATTAAGGACGTAGAATTGGAAGGAGACATGCCGCCATGCGGAGCCAGCGAAGTAATGCCAGGCCACTGGTTTTGATCGATCCGGTCCATCCTGGTATATGCGCCGATTGTCAAGGCATTGTATGCTTGGCTTGGGTCGTGAATTGATCCAACTTCATTGTTTGTAGGATAATCACTCGCTGTTGCTGCAGAAGTAATATAATCAACGTTTCCTCCGCTCAGAATGAGAAGTTGCGGAGATAGAGGTTCGAAATTATTTCCGAAAGCAATTTTATCTATGGCGGAAGACCAGGATGAAGGCCTTCCGAAATAGGCAACATCTTTGTCAGTAATCGATAGACAGAAAATGCGTACATTATTTGGAAAACTGGCGATTGGCATGCTACAGGCATATTCAGTCAGAGCCCCGTAAAAAGTAGTGTCGTTAGGATCCTGCGGATGAATGATCTTGAAGGATTCCAGGCCATGATAAATTTGAATTCTGTCTCCGGATGCCAAGGCATTTACCAGATCCCCATATATAGCTAACCCGGCCATTCCCGTTCCATGACCACCGCCAGGCCAGGTGTCATTGGTGCCCCAACCTTCTTTATAGGTATAAAGCCGGTTATCGGGCAGGAAAGTACGTAAAAGAGGGTGCCGGTTATTCACACCGCTATCCAGTAGGCAGATAACGACACCGTTTCCCCCTATGTTTGAATCTGTCCGGTTCAACAGGTCTTGCAACCATTCCTGCTTTTGTGCGTAATCGACATTTCGGCTGGTAACAAAATCATTGATTTCTTGTGGCTTCCGTAATTCGGCCAAATTATCAAGCAAGAATAGAGATGTAGACAACTGCCTTGCAGATGCCCGGACTAATCTAACCCGGTGCTCCGGGAATTCTAATGTCTGCGGGCTGATCTGCGCTCCTATCTCTTGTAAATTTTGATATACATGCTCTAATCTCGGCCCATCATTATTTGTCCGCCTGAACCAAACTTCCCACCAAACGACTGCATCGACTTCTGGGAAAGCGATTTCCGGGCTATCACTCCAAAATGATTCAAGTGTCGCTAATTGTATACTTGAAATATTATTAATAAGGGGGCCATTTACTGGATTTCCCTTTTTTGTGTCTTTTGTAAGATATTTCCTGACCTTCTTAATAAAATCGCTGACTGCTCCCTCCCGCATCATAACGACAACCTTAAATCTATTAACCTGTTCATTATTCTGAACAAGTGTTTCTCGTTTAATATTTAAAATTTGAAACTTAGGGTCATCTGTTTCCTGATTAAGGCTTTCAAATTTTAATGGAAAATTAAACTCGGAATAGAATTCCACGTACAGAGCGTCGTCCCTTACGATATTTGGTGGAAGCGGTTCTTCCTTGGTAATTTTAAATTGGTCTCGAATAACGTTTAGTTGTTGGAGTATGGCATTCCCATGTACGGCACGGTTCCTTTGAGCCTGGGGAAAATTAATTACGACATTCTTGGGATAATCGTAAGTTTTGGGTTCGTAGAAGGAGTCAAATTTGAGATGAGGCAATCGTTGGCGTTCGGGCATTAGGATTTTTTAGTTTTGAGCGAATTCCATAAAAAGGTTTTATGTAGCGTATCCCCTCCTGACAGGATCATTTCCTTGATGGTTTCCTCGCAGGACCTGGAAATATCAGAGTAGTTAAGGCCGGATGCCGCCTCGGCCAGTGTATTATAGTTAACTTTCTCATCAAACGAAAATCCTGCTGTATATTTTCGAATGGCGACAGCAATATCTTTCTTGTCCGGCAGCGGATAATTGATAATATCGTCGAACCTTCTAAATAGCGCCTTATCAAGTAACTCGGGTAAATTGGTGGCGGCTATAATTATGCTATTACTAATATCCTTTTCGATATTTATCAGGAAGGAGTTCAAAATACGTTTGATCTCTCCGACATCCTGACCCTGGTCCCGATGTGAGCCAATGGAATCAAATTCATCAAATAAATAAACGCCTCGTTGCTGCGGCATAAGGTCAAAAATCATTCGCAGTTTAGCAATTGATTCGCCCATGAATTTTGATAGAATACCATCTAGACGGATGATAAAGACCGGAATGCCCAACTCACCTGCAATGGCTTGAGCTGTCATTGTTTTGCCAGTTCCGGGTGCACCAATCAACAATAGCTTTCTGCGAGGAGTCAAATTATGGTGTAATAGTAAGTCCAGTTTCCGTTGCTCTTTGATCAATCTGTCAAGCTTTTCTTTTATTCCTGACTCCAACACCATATTGGATAAATTGATCCGGGGCTGAAAAACTTCAAGGAGTTCGTTCAGTTCGCGTTTTTGAGGGGAGATGCTAACTATTTTGCCCCTATCCAGTTGTGTTAGCGACCTGTTCTTTTTCGCACCCTCGATAAGCGCTTTTAATTCCTGGGCGAAAAGAGCATGACCCTGACGAGCCTCGGATGCAGCGATTTGCATGGCCGAAGCAAAGAAACGGTCCTCATCACCTTCTCCAAAGGACTTAATTAAGCTTTTTATTTGATCAGAAGCTGCCATATACTTATTCAAATTTATACTAATTTATTATAAGTTTTTTATAAACATTTCTTGCAACTCATTCGATGCAAATATCATATTCCCAGGTTATCAAACTTAGCAAGTTTTGTTCCATCAATTACTTCCTTGAGCCCGATGCGCACGTAGTGTTTGCCAGCGATTCCTTCGACCTTATGGCCTGCAATCTTTTTAACTACCGGCCAGGTGACCCCCATACGAACCATCAGGTTCCAACCCGTATGCCGGGCAATCTTATTGGAAACCTCCCGGTGAACACCGGCCTTTTTGGCGATTGCCTTCACATTGCGATTATAGACCTGCGCATCCACAAAGACATCCCGCCGAAACCAGTATTTACTTGCCTGGTTGGGGTCTTCGAACTCTTTCATTATGCTGGTGGCATTGGGATACTTCCAAAGAGGAACAATGGTGGGCTGCTCATTCTTGTCACGGCGCCCACTGACATACATACCCACTTCATGGTCCATATGAACATGATGGCGCTCCAGTTCAATGAGGTCATTGTAATACCATGTGCCATATATCTGGAGCAAAAACAGTTTGCGGTCACGGTCTTGGGATGGATATTGCGGGTCAAGTGGTACCTTGCGAATAGATTGGATCTCATGGATGTCCAGCTGCAAAGCTTCTTCTCTGTCGGGAACGGAGACCTTCACTTCTTCAAAGAAAGAATTTACCAGTCTTTCATCAATAAGCTTATCCTTTTTAGCGGCATGCTTAAGCACCACTGCAAATTTATCGAAGTAGGATTTAACGGATGCCGGCGCCAGCCACTTGTTCTTTTTGCCTTTCTGAGCCGCTAAAAAATTGCGAATCCTGGCCACCATATCTTCATCAATTTGAGAAAAGTAGATTTTAGGATTGAAATTATCGAGGTGTTTTATAAAGGCGTCGTACTTCTCCCAGGTCACCGAAGTGAGCACCACTTTCTCGGGAGGATTTTTCATGTAGGTTTTAAAGTAGTCGTTAAAGATCGCGCGGTCTCCTTTAAATTCCAGCTCTTTATGGATATGGTAATGCGTGAGTGCAACGCCGTAATCACTTAGTCGTTTATGGAGGTCTATGATTTTTTGCTTATAGGTCCGGATGGCATTATTGCTTTGGAACGAGTAAGGGCTATTAGGTTTTACCCAAGCATCGGGCTTGTTTTGCCATTCGTCGATGCTGGGTTTTTGAGGCAATTTTACAGGATAATATTGTGGTCTGAAACCATCGATGTATACATAAATGTGCACTGGGTAACGCCCATTTTTATTCATCGCTCCCCTCCAATTATGCTTGACTTGAATTGAAACTCCCATAGCATTTTCATTTACCTGAAGTACGACTAGACTAATTTCGGAGAAGGCGGTGAATTAACAAAACAGAAATGTAACAGGCTGTTTCTCAAGAGAGAAAGCAAATAAAGCGAGAAAAAAACTGAAGAAAAAAGTGTAAAAAAAAAAGAGTCAAATACGACTATAAAAAATATTTAAAAAATTGATATACAGGGCGATGAGCTCTTTTAATACTCCCCAATAAAAAACCGCAACGAATTGAATTTCAATCTGTTGCGGTGGTAGCTCCCCCTGCTGGACTTGAACCAGCGACCCTCTGATTAACAGTCCCTTTATCCACATTTTCGGTTACTTCCAGTCATTGCTAGTTACTTCGTAAAGCAATTATTTTCATATAGTTAAGTTGAAATTTTGGTAAATTCGTATTGACTCATTTTCAGATTAAATGTGTCAAAACATGTATCAAATTTTAAAAGCTTCATTATATGAAAAAGGAAAAAGTGAACGTGAAAGTAATGCCGGATATTCGGCGTGTGAAAGGAGAGGGGAAGCTTCCTTTGAAGCTCCGGATAACCTTTAAGGGGGAGCGGAAATATTACGGCGCCGGCTATGATGCCACGCAAGAAGAATGGGATAAAATCAACAGCGCTGATGTCAAAGGGGACCTTCGGAAGATAAAAATTGAGATCGGCAGTATCGAAAAGCGGGCTTTGAAGACGGCTGAGGAAATTATCCCGTTTTCCTTCAAGCAATTTGAAAAAGAATTCTTTGAGCAAAGAATTCGTTATGAAAGCCTAAAATCTGTATTTGACACCTATATTAGGCAGCTTAAAGCCAATGAGCAATGGGGGACGGCTACCAGTTACCAGACGGCTTGTAACGCCTTACATAAATTCAAGACCAAAATTGCCTTGGAAGATATTGATAGGGAATTTTTACAAAAGTTTGAAAAATGGATCCTGGATCAAGGCAAGTCCATTACTACCGTAGGAATATACCTCCGACCACTCAGGGCGATAATAAATATGGCCAAGGACAATGGTGCGTTTAGACCGGAAGCATATCCTTTCGGGAAACGGAAATATGTAATTCCTACAGGGAAGAATGTAAAGAAGGCGCTGGCTATCGATCAAATTCGCCAAATATTTAATTATAAAGTCATGCCCGATTCGCCAACTGAGAAGGCTAGAGACTTTTGGATATTTACCTATCTGTGCAATGGAATCAATATGATGGATATTGCACAACTGAAAGGTAAGGACCTCGATCCCCGTTCAATAAGATTTGTACGAGAAAAAACTAAGAGGACTACCAAAGGTGACCCAATTATGATCACGGCTGCCAGGAATGCACATATTGATGAGATACTTTTCAAATGGGGTAAAAAATGCACATTGCCCGAAGAATATGTTTTCGATATTATCAACATTAATGACTCGGTCGAGAATGCGAGAAAGAAAATTCAGCAATTTACTAAGCTGGTGAATAAATGGATGAAGCGAATGGGCGAAGATCTTGGGTTCAATTTAAGCCTAACGACTTATGTGGCGAGGCATTCATTTGCAACGATCCTACTAAGAAATGGAGCTCCTATGACATTTGCGAGCCAGAGTTTAGGACACTCCAACGTAATCACTACGCAGAAATATTTCGCCGGATTTGACTTGGAAAGGCAAGAAGAGTTTACAAAGTCATTGGTAAATTTTGGTTAATTATGGTAATTGCATCCACATTTGAAGAAAAACCTAACTTCAGGTGTTTTCACGGTTTTTTCTCCGATTTATTGGACTTAACTTTGGCTCAAGTAGAGAACATTTTTGCCATCTACATAAAATTTCGTAATAAATTAATTTTATTTTATATTTTCGTGTATATTTCCCTTAAATACCTCAGATTGGTAGAATAATAAGAAATCTTTTCCAGGGATGGGTTAAGTACTTTGTTATTATTAAAACCAATAAAAGCGCATCTATGTTGTATTCCCATAATGTTGAAAATGAGAAAATTAATCTGTTTACGCTTTTTTTAGACAAGGCTAAGCAGGGGGATGCAAAATATGCACAGATTGTAAATGAAGTAATTCTTGAAACCCATCTGTATGTTGTTGGGAAAAAAGATCTTTATAATATAAATAGAGACTCAATCAACATTATTTTACTATTGGCTCAACTTGAAAAAGAGTATTTCTCCAAATTACAGGAAAACACGAGCGAGTATAATCAAGAAATTTACAATAAAGTTTTTCAAGTTATTACGACAAAGCAAACCGCGCTCGTATAATAATTGCCTTATTTAATGGAAGCAAAATTTCTACAACTGCATTTTTCGCAGTTGCAATCCGAATGGGCTACTGCTAAGTATAATAATTATTCCGATTTAAGAAAAAGGGAATATCATGAAAAGTTAAGCAAAATTATTTCCCTGTTAGAAGCCGAAGACATTTCCAAATTTTCTCCTTTAGAAATAAAACAAAGATTTTATGTTGTTTTCTTTTTATTTAAAAGCTTGGAGTTTTTAAATAATAGTACAAGTTCCTCAATGCCATTTGAAATAGTTGCGGTACTAGAAGAAGCCTTGAATGATTGGATTCCCACACGAGATTACATTATAGTTACTTCCCTTATTAATAATAACATTGGCTTTAGTTACGACACATCTTTGATGTTAATGGATTTCATCTATAAGGAGATTGAAATTTTATACGGAATAAAATTTGAAAAGCGCCTAATTCAAATAAATGTACCTAATAGCACCGCAAGAGATTATCTTGCTAGCGTTGTTCTTTATCATGAACTAGGGCATTTCATAGATAGGAAATTTGAAATTTCACGTGTTTTGTACATTGAGATATTGTCTGCAATATTGAGCGGAAAACTCTCCGCTGGTGAGTTTAATGACATAGTAAAATACTTTCCTTATTTAGCAAATATTAATTTAGTTAAATGGTTTCATGCCAATTACTTTCCTGGAAATAAGTTTGAAAATCATATAGCAGAATACCTATGTGACCTTTTTGGGAGCCAATATATAGGAGAATACTCGAATCGTTACGTTTCATATCTTACTTGTGATGAAGCTACCGACAATGTTACTCATCCTTCAAGCATTAATCGATCCTCGTTTATAATGGATTTTTTAACTGGCAATAAAAAGTATTTAGTCGAAAAATATAAGCAAACTGTTTTATTAATTACAAAAGAAGAAATTAAGTCAAGAGCCGAATCTTTTAAAAGCGAGGATTTTGAAAATTTCCTCCCAGTAGATATAGACAGACCTCAGCAATTGCATTTTTTATTTGCATATGGCTGGAAAGTATGGCTAGATGATTGGAATAAAATGAGGGCCTATAATAACTTGAACTTTGATCTAACTCAAGAGAAAGTCTATAGCATTATTAATGGCCTTATAGAAAAATCCATTGGCAATTTTATTGTGAGGACTGAATGGGCAAAACAAGCATCGGCAATATCATGAACATATTGAAAAATGAACTTCAAGAGCTTTTGAAAAGCCAGCGATTGGTAATTAAGCCATTATTATCTAATGATCAAATAGGTGAGTTAACAATAGATTTTAGATTAGGATATAATTTTCTTGTTACTATACAAGGTAAAAACCCTTTTTTAGATGCTTCTTTAAATTCAAATGATCAATTTCCGACTCAATCCTTATTTCAAGAGACTCGCCGGATGCTCGGAGAAACATTTCTACTCCATCCTCATCAAACTATTTTAACTAATAGTTTAGAGTATATCAAATTTCCTGATAATGTATATGCAGAGTTGAGTATGCGTAGCTCATATTTAAGGCTAGGAATTTCCTTATCGGCATTAGTGCAGCCAGGCTATACGGGATGTATGTCTTTAGAATTAACTAATCTTAATAAAGTGCCAATAAATTTGACTGTCGGTGCTCCAATTTTTCAAGCTCGGCTATATAAACTTGGGGAATCTTTAAACTATTTTTCGAAAAAGAGAAAATATATGTGCCAAGTCAGGCCTATAGTTTCTTCGGTAGCTGAAGACTCAGATTTGAAAGTCCTTAATGCCATATGGAGACAGGCGAATTACATTGATACTAAATCTCCATAATATCATTTAATGATTTATGGTTGTGAAAGTTAACACTATTTTGGAGACAAAAATCCAAGGATGGAAAGCCTAATGGACATAGCGACAGCGCTTACATCAAATTTTCTAGCCAATAGCTTGATAGAGTTTTCATCTGTATAGTCTAAATCGAGTGTAGCCATAGCATCCCTAAGAAGGTTTTCAGGCATCAATACATTTGCGGCAAATTCATTTGCTTCTTTTTCATGCGTCACATTATCTCCTTCACCAGGTGTACTTCTAAACATCAATTTAAATTCTTTGTCGACGAACAAATCCTGCCCTTTGTGCAAAATAAAATGCCCGAGTTCATGAGCAATGGTAAATCGATTACGCACTCTATGCTCATTTTTGTTATATCCTATTGTAGCTTGCCCATTTTCGATAATGAGTACGCCACTAATGTTATCTCCCAGATCATATGGAAGTAGACGTATACCTTTATCTGCGATAATGGCTTCCAACTGAATTGGTGGACTATTGTAATTCTTAGTCAATTTAAACGCTTCTTCTTTAATTTTTTCCCCCATATTTTCTTTAAACTCTATTATTTGATGTAGAAAGCGGAATTAAAACGAAAAATACAAGTGGATCGTATACTTATATAATGTGAAAGAAAGGTGATGAATGGAAAGATGCGATCACTTTATAGCACTACTATAAGAAGTAAAGTATCCAACAGGTCGATCTCTAGCCTTTCTTAAAGAAAGATAGACTATTGTCATTCTCATTGGAGTGGATGAAAAAATTTGATTTAAGATCAAACGGTAGGAGATCCGCAACTTGTTATGCATAACAACGATTTTAGTAGCTATTTACCAATACGTGTAGCTGTGATAAATCCCATTAGAGCCTTTTTTTCGTCCGGGTCCGCTATTAGATTATTTCTTTCTACTATTTCGGTCCATGAGTCTATCCTTACTTGTAAATCGAGCGGAGGGATCAAATCAGTAATAGGTATCTGCAAATGGTGGGCCATCACCCATATCTGAAAAATACTAGGGCGTTGTCTACCCTTTTCAATGTTGATGACGGAAGTACGGCTTAGCTGAATGAATTTGGCAAATGTCTCCTGGTCAATGTTCTTTTGTTTTCTTGCCATTCTGATTTTGCTTCCTACAGCGGCATAAAAACCTGCATCAGTAAGTAAGTTTTCGTCCATAAATCCCCCTTGGGGCGAAGATAGGAAAATAATTTGATTCCGCAAACTGTTTGTTTTACTGACATGTCGTATCAAAAATATTTTAAGATATTTAACAAATTATCAGAACTTTCAGTACCTTTGCTAAAATAAAAAAGCCGAATAGAATACTATCCGACTTTGTTCATTAGAAGAAAGGCTAGTAACCTCTCTTTAATAAGGTAATACTAATGTCTTCGCAACACAAAGGTAATATTTTATTCTTAATAAACAAAGGGGACATGTTCTTTAGGTATCTTATAACCTAAAAACCTTACTCACACTTAAGTTCTACCCATTATCGTCGCCAATTCTTCTGGCACCCTACTTTCAAAGGACTTGGAAGTGGTATATAGGCTGTCTATTCTATGGGACGGTCCAGAAATCTATTTTCTACTATTTTAATATTTTGGGTATGAATTCCAATAAAAATCCAGCTGAAGGATCTATTCAGCATCCTGAGACATTTTTTATTGTCATCGACATTGAAGAGTACTTTCATAGGAACGAGGGCCATCCAAAGCACGACCCTGGCGTGGTCATTTCCTACAAAATTAGGGTAGATGATGAGTATTACGTTGTACCCCACAAGCACCTTTCGGAGGTGGCCATAATTGATCTTACCGGAAAAGACCCGCATCTTTTCGACCTCATGCAAATCATAAGAGAGGACGGTGAAATCAAGACCATCCGTATTCATCCTGGTACCAATGTGGACTTTTCTAAACCGGGCATCGAAAGGTTTATTACGACACCCAAGACATATCCTTTTTTTATCGAAAAAAAGGAGTACTTCAGCCTTTCTCAGGAATTGACAGTTCGTCAGATCCTCGTGGACTTTGCAAAGGTCTCACCTGAAACAAAGTCTTTAGCGAAAAAAATACCTGGTGGTGTGCATACATATACTAACCTGGATGAGGAGGTAGCGCTGAAAGACTGTCCTCATTTTACTTTATTTGATAACACCCCAACAAACGTGTCCTAATGATTGGTACAGAAAGGATTGTCCATGACCTGTCGGTGATGGGTTATGTTGAGGTGGAAGTCAGAGAAGCGGCTGGAATAAAGTATGCAATTCTTTCAGGATTCGACATCCCGGCTGGCAGCTTTGCTGGCCGGGTTATCGACCTTGCAATACCTGTTCCAAATGACTATCCACGCACAGTAGGTGCCAGTATTCATATAAAAGCATCGCCACATTTAGTGCCTTTGGGAAATATTCCAGGTTTAAGAAATGTTGTCGAAAGTGGCTTAGGAGGTGACTGGCAATATTGGAGTTATAGCTTCATTTTGCCCGCAGAAAATCCAACAATCGAACTATTAAGTAAAATCAATGAAATCTTTAGAAAAAACTAACCAAGAAGAGTTTAGTGTAGCCATCCCCGCGTCTCTAAATGAAATACTCTGCAGGCACTTGTTGAGGACCGATAAGCAGGAAGACGTAGCATTTGCTCTGTATAAGCCTTCTGAAGGGAAAAGCCGGTTCACTGCACTCATTCATCAAATTATTTTTCCGGAAGAAGGTGATCGGATTGTTCAGGGTAATGTCAAGATAATGCCACAATATTTTAGGCGCGCGTGTCAACTGGCGGCAGCTGAAGGTTCTGGCCTGGTGTTGCTGCATAGTCATATAGGACCGGGATGGCAGGGGATGAGTTTTGATGATATTAAGACAGAGCATGGTTATTCCCCCACAACACTCACGCTAGCTAACCTTCCATTTGTTGGTTTAACCCTGGCAACGGATAGGAATTGGAGCGGGCGTATATGGGAATATCAGAACGGATGGTATGAAAGAAATATGGCTACCACGATACGGGTAGTTGGCAGAAGCCTGCGTGTATCTTATAATGATACTTTACGCACGCCTCCGGCATTTAAGAATACTTTTCGTAGAACAATTACCGTGTGGGGAGAGCAGAACCACAAGCATTTGGCACGCATCCGGGTAGGTATTGTCGGACTTGGTAGCGTTGGAAGCATCGTTGCCGAGACACTTGCCAGGATGGGGATAGAAAGGATTGTTTTAATGGACTTCGACGAAGTCCAGGACCACAACCTTGACCGGTTGCTCGGCGCCACTCCGTTAGATATCGGGCATGGCAAGACCTATGTTGCTGAAAGGCAGTTGCGTAAATCAGCTACAGCGGCTTATTTTGAGATCCGCAATGTTCCACATGCAATCACTGAGAACGAAGGATACCGTAATGCACTTGACTGCGACGTACTTTTTAGTTGTGTTGATCGGCCCTGGCCACGGGCGGTTCTCAATCATTTGGCTTACAATCACCTGATTCCAGTCATCGATGGCGGAATTAAGGTCCGATTGAATCCGGTCACCTTGCAGTTTGAAGGTGCGGACTGGCAGTTACAAACTGTAGGTCCGGATCGAGCCTGCCTTCGATGCTTAAAGGCCTATTCCCCATCGGATGTAAGTACAGAACAAGAAGGACTGTTGGATGATCCCTCTTATTTAGCTGGCTTGCCGGTCGATCACACATTCAAGCGAAATGAAAATATTTTTCCATTCAGCGCCAATTTGGCTTCCCTTGAAGTTATGCAGTTTGTTGAAATGGTTACTGGTATAGGTTCTACGGATTATTACGAACCTCAACGCTATTCTTATAATCAAGGACTTATCCGGCTGATGGGCGACAAAGGCTGTGAAAAAGGATGTGATTTTATGACTGGTATAGCGCTTGGGGATACATTTTATCCGGCCCCAATTGGATTTGACCACTCTGCAGCTGCGGCAAGAGAAAGACAACTGTAACACAAATAAGCACCCTGCTTACAAGTAAAAAGAGAACAATTTGTTCTCTTTTTTACATTGGCTCCATATCAACTGTTTGTCCGGCCAGTTTATGAGTGCAATCCTCCATAAAGCTAATACGCCCTTCAGTAATAAAAGAGTGGCAATGAGGTTTGTCCAACCGTTTATTTCCCATTGACAATACTGAGGCTCGGACTGTAGGCTTATTTAATGGCCCAGTTAATTTATGGCAAGGCTGACCAAGTGATCTATTTGTGTTGATCATGTGATTGGTTAAACAGCCCGGACAAAAATATATATATTTACCGCTATCATTTACTATTGGTAACAAAACAGGAGGGGCTTCATCTTTTTGTGCTTTTCGGGTCTTACGCTTGTGTAAAAAGATTCCACCTAAAACGGAGTTAAGCATTGGCCTCAGATTCACTGTGATTAGCTTTTATTAGTTCATATCCTAATTTAGCCAAAGTAAAGCAAATATTTAAAAAAATGTGTACTCTAAAGTTGCATCGCCGTGTGATTTCCAAAATTGTTTATATTCGATAGGCGGTCTTCTTTATTGTTAATTCAAAGAATTTACCAAAGATGGGACTGAATGTCCTTTTGGTTATTCAAAGGAAACGTTCCCTCTGAAGGTGAAGTGAAAGCGAGGGCAAATAGCTATGACACTGTATGCAATTTAATATTTTTTCGCAAACTTTATTTATCAAAACCTTACCATGGCAGAGAATAGGAAAATAGGCTTTCTTACCAAATACCTTTCTAATCGTCATTATGTAAGCGAAGTGTCAGTCGAAGGTAAGGAAAGCAGCAAGTTTCATTTTACTACAGGTCATTTTGATCGATATGTTAACCAAATCATTCGGACAGGTAATTGCATCACACTGCTGAGTACTAAATTCACCATTACTGAAGAATTATTCTGGAATACAAACCATTTCGAGGATTTCGCCAAATACGTTTTTTGGACATTCAACAAGAGCTTTCTTCTTAGGCTTATTGAGGGAATCGTCACTAAAAAATTACCAACTTTAAGACGTTGTCAGGAATTGCTTAACGAAAACACCATTGCATACACTTATCCAATTCCGGACACGGCTGATGAAGAACTTCTGTTTTGTTATATGAAGAATGACAACATGAAAAGAGATCCTAAATTTCAGGGAATGTATACACTCGACGGACAAAACCGGAAAGCCTTTTTATTGGCGGTTGAAAAAAGAATTGCTGAATTCCCTCATCCCCTTCCCCATTCCGAAGTAGAATCGGCCTCTATCCCCGAGGAGCCAGCTGAGCCACCCGCTTCATCTCCAAGGCAAGTGCTTTTCCTGGAAGTGCTGACCCCGATGGACGGAGGCCCGGAAACCACCCTACAATTCATCAAGGATAAGACTGAACAGGCCGACTTTGACTTCGATATATTTTCCACGATAACCCGCCTACCAAATGGCAAAAACCCATACGGTTTAAACGGCGCTATGGGCGCTATGATCGACTTCTTCTATCAGCACAAGTATTATAAAAAGGAATACGGCCTGGAAGAGATCTTCAAGGCCTACCTGCAATACTCCGGTAACACCATCGGAAAACTGCATACTTTTCTCTCAGATTTCAGGGAAGACAAAAGTTATCTGAAACATTTCGCCAAACTTAAGGCGCTGAAAATTAATAAGCTGTCCTGACTTATTAGGCTCATTCCTATCTTCCTAATTTCTCTCCCTAATCGGCCTGATTTAGGGCCATTTTCATCGTTTCTTGCATCAGTTACTAACAAAAAAAGATAACTGATATGAACACTGTCAATCCATTTGACCTGATCCTTTCCAGATTGGATCAGTTACAATCAACTGTTAACATCCTGACGGATAATACTCAAAAAGCCCCGCCCCTGGGGGCGGTCAATCCCGAAAGGCTCCTGGATCTGGCCGAAGCCGCTGAAATTGTCCGGAAGCCCATCGGAACAGTCCGGTATTATATCCATCACCGAAACCTGCCGGCTACCAAGATCGGGAAAAGCTACCTGGTCAAATTCGGGGAACTCCTGAAATGGGTAGAGAATTTCAATCAAAAGTCCGGCCACCAGGGCGCAGCCGACAGGATGCTCGAAAACCGCAAAAGGTACCGGAAAAGCTAGGAGATCCGGCGCACTCAATTTCAAAAACGGTTTATATGAGCAAGGTTAACAAGAAACAGGAGCACATCCGTCTGGAAAGATATTTATCTGACCGGTTTAACTTTCGGTCTAATGAGATCACCGGGAGCATAGAATTCAAAAGGAAGGGGGATACCGGCTGGGAAGAATTGAATGAGTTTAATATCTATCGGCAGCTAAAATTGGAAGGGTTCCGGGCAAACCTGAATGAATTGATCTACCTGTTAAAATCCGATTTCGTGGAAAAATTCAATCCTTTCCTCTCCTATTTCGAAAGTTTACCGAGATGGGGGCCAGAACGCCCGGATGTGATCGCCCGCCTGTGCTCTCATATCCACCTGAGAAATCCGGCCCGGTTTGAGCGCCATTTCAAGAAATGGATTGTCCGGACCATCAAATGCGCCCTGGAAGATGGCTATTGTAATAAAAATGCGATTATCCTGGTCCACGAGCAGCAGAATTCCGGGAAGACCACCTTTATCCGTTTTCTTTGTCCACCCGTCCTTAAGTGGAGATGGCGCTCTAATTGACCATAGCATAGCGCTGCAAATTGACCACCCTGAGTAGGTGTGTAGTTGAGTGCGAGAGAAAGAGCTGTTTGAGTAGTTAAAAATAGGTGATTTTTAATT